>Ga0310823_100105_pt1 | contig 123030 bp, 132 predicted proteins | sample P4_ome_3_FD_201316 | JGI IMG/M metagenome (GOLD analysis project Ga0310823, IMG submission 201316) | Sorghum-adapted microbial communities from Joint BioEnergy Institute, Emeryville, California, United States - P4_Day56_Rep3 | ecosystem: Engineered > Bioreactor > SSF (Solid state fermentation)...
GCACGGCTACCTCGATGACCTCCCACCCGCCGAGTTCGAGCAGAGGTTCTACGCTGCCCGCCAGGGCGACAAGACCCTGGCCTGATCACAAAACGCCAGAGCCTCCATCAGCCCCAGCACGATTCACACCAGGCCCGAGATACCGGCCTGGCGCATCAGCCGCTCAACCCGTGTTTTCTGCCGACCCGGACGCCGTCGGCCATCGCCAGCTGGGCGTGGATCCCTGGGCGATCCGTAAACGCACCGGTTGAGGCGGTGGATCTCGCGGATGCGCTCGGTCAGCACGGCGTCCTGGCGGGCGCGCGCCGACGGCCGGCGCCGGCTCCAGGCGTGAAAGCCCAAGCGACTGACCTCGAGCACGCGGCACATCGTCTTGACGGAGTGCTCGGCCTTCTGCGCGGCGATGAACCCGAACACCGTCACCGGGTCGCGCCTTCCTTGGCGAAAAAGGCCGCGGCCTTTTTCAAGATCTCTCGCTCCTCGACCAGGACCCTGTTCTCGCGGCGCAGACGACGCAGCTCGTCGCGCTCGTCGCTGGTCAGGCCCTCAGCCTTGCCCTCATCGACGTCGAGCTGGCCGGCCCAGTCCCGCAGCGACTGGAGCGAGACCCCGAACTCGGCCGCGAGCTACAGGACCGACTTTCCGCTGCTTCGAAGCAGCCTGACCGCCTCGCGGCGCAACTCCTGTGATACGGCGCTGGCATGAACACTGATCCTCACGACCGAGCCAGACGGCCCAGCGATCAAGTGTCCACGAAACCGGGGAACTCCATCCCGTTGCTGATCGTCGACGAGGTCGGCTACATCCCATTCGACCCGCAGGCCGCCAACCTGATGTTCATGTTGGTCTCCAGGCGCTACGAACGCGCCTCGCTGATCGTCACCAGCAACAAGCCCTTCAGCGCTTGGGGCGAGATCTTCGGCGACGACGTCGCCACCGCCGCGATGATCGACCGCCTCGTTCACCACGCCGAAATCCTCGCCCTCAAAGGCGACAGCTACCGCCTCAAAGACCGCGACCTCGCCCGCCCCGCACCCCCGACCGACTGACCGCGCGCGACGCGCGGCGCTCCGGCTCGCCCTACGGGCTCGCCTCCGCACCGCCTGTCCCGGACCTGCCGGGGGTCAGTTTTCAACCGGCGCTGACGCCTGCCTCTCTGACGCCGAGGTGGCCCACTTTTCGTCCGGCGCTAACGGCCCAGATTTCGACCGGCCTTGACACCGACCCCGGACCGAACGCGCGAAGCCCCGGCGCGGGCAGGGGCTTCGATGGACGCGCCCGAGAGGATTCGAACCTCTGACCTTCGGTTCCGTAGACCGACGCTCTATCCAGCTGAGCTACGGGCGCAGGCGACGCAGTCTAGCCACCGCGAAGCGGAGGCCGACGTGCGGTCGACAGCGGAGAGGGCGGGATTCGAACCCGCGATGGAGCATTCAACCCCATACTCGCTTAGCAGGCGAGTGCCTTCAGCCACTCGGCCACCTCTCCGGGGGAGAGCCAGTCAGTCTAGAGGCTCGCCGGCCGGCCCGGTCGACCGGCAGGTCGTCGGCGCGCGGCCTCGTGTATACGTCTCCCTGACATTGAGGAGGCGCCGCGTGGGCGGCCCTCCACGAGAGAAGACCCTCCCCGTATGGCGCTCACCGACGAGGACGTTCGCGAGATCCTGCGCATCATCGACGAGACCCCGCTCGACGAGCTGCGGCTCGACACCGACGGCTTCTCGCTGCACGTGCGCCGCGGCGGCGCGTCCGGGTCCGCGCCGGCTCCGGCGCCCGCGGCGCCGGCCCCTGCGCCCGCGGCGACGGCGCCCCGGGAGGAGCCCTCCGCGGCCCCCGCGCCGCCGGCGCCCGCCGCCGACAGCGACCACCACGAGATCGTCTCCCCGATGCTCGGGACCTTCTACCGCGCCGAGGCGCCCGGCCGCCCGCCGTTCGTCGAGGTCGGCGACCAGGTCGAGCCCGATACCGTCGTCTGCCTCATCGAGGTGATGAAGATGATGAACTCGATCCAGGCCGGCGTGGCCGGCACGATCGTCGAGGTCTGCGCCGAGAACGCCGAGCTGGTCGAGCCCGGCGCGGTGCTGTTCCGCGTGGAGCCGGCGTCGTGAGCGCGCCGATCCGCCGGGTCTTCGTCGCCAACCGCGGCGAGATCGCCGTGCGCATCGTGCGCACGTGCCGCGATCTGGGCGTCGAGACCGTCGTCGCCGTGTCCGCCGCCGACCGCGGCTCGGCCGCGGCGCGCATGGCCGACCGCGCGGTCTGCATCGGCCCGCCGCCGCCGGGCGAGAGCTACCTGCGCCCGGAGACGATCGTCCACGCCGCCCTCGGCACGGACTGCGACGCGATCCACCCCGGCTACGGCTTCCTGTCGGAGAACCCGCGGCTGGCCGCGCTCGCGCGCGAGAACGACGTCCGCTTCGTCGGCCCGCCCGCCGAGGTGATCGAGCTGGCCGGCGACAAGCTGCGCGCCCGCGAGCTGGCCGAGCGCGCGGGCCTGCCGCTCGTGCCCGGCCGCGAGGTGAGCGCGCTCGCCGACGCACAGGCGTTCGCCGAGCACGCCGGCTACCCGGTGCTGCTGAAGGCGGCCGCGGGCGGCGGCGGGCGCGGGATCAAGCTCGCGCACACGCCGCTCGAGCTGGAGCGCCTGTTCGGCCTCGCCGGGGCCGAGGCGGGCGCCGCGTTCGGCGACGACCGCCTCTACGTCGAGCGCTTCATCGCCGCCGCCCGGCACGTCGAGGTGCAGGTCGCCGCCGACGAGCACGGCAACGTGGTCCACCTCGGCGAGCGCGACTGCTCGGTGCAGCGCCGTTACCAGAAGCTCGTCGAGGAGGCGCCCGCGCCGTACCTGCCCGACCAGGTCCGCGACGGGCTGCGGGCCGCCGCGGTCGCGTTCGCGCGCGAGATCGGCTACCGCAACCTCGGCACGGTCGAGTTCGTCGTCGACGCCGCGACCGGCGAGTTCTTCTTCCTGGAGATGAACTGCCGCATCCAGGTCGAGCACCCGGTCACCGAGGCGGTCACCGGGCTGGACCTGATCGCCGAGCAGCTGTCGATCGCCGCCGGCGAGCCGCTGCGCTTCGCGCAGGAGGACGTGCGCCTGAACGGGCACGCGGTGGAATGCCGGCTGACCGCCGAGGACCCCTCGCGGGACTTCGCGCCCAGCCCGGGCCGGATCGAGCGGTTCGCGATCCCGGCCCTCGCCGACCTGCGCGTCGACACGCACTGCGCCGACGGGACGGTCGTGCCGCCCTACTACGACTCGCTGCTGGCCAAGGTGATCGGCCACGGGCCCGACCGGGCCGCGGCGCTGGCGGTGGTCCGCCAGGCGCTGGAGGGCATGGAGGTCACCGGGGTGCACACCAACCGCGACCTCCTGACCCGGGTCGTCACCGACGCCGCCTTCACCGGCGGCGCCGTGACGACCAGGTGGCTCGAGGAGTCGATGGCCTGAGCCACCGGCGGCGAGCTCAGCGCTCGCCGTACGCCTCGCGGCTCGACCACAGGAGGCCGAGCACGACGAGGTTGATCACGAGGCTGATCAGCCCGCTGAAGCCGATCCCGTCGAGGCCGACGGCGATCAGGAACCCGAGGTCGTACGCGGCACGGAACGCGACGACGAACAGTCCGATCAAGAACGCGAGGCGGTTGAGCGTGAGCAGCCCTCGACCGACCCACAGGTAGATCGCACCCGCGATCAGGAACACGATGCCGGCGATCACGGCCTCCGTCGAGCTGTAGCCGTCGACGTCGCCGTTGAAGATCAGCAGCAGGATGCCGGCGATCAGCTGGAGGATGCCGAGGACGATCGCGATGATCGCGACGACCGCGGCCCCGCCCGGCGCCGACCGGTGCTCCGATGCAGCAGCCATGGACTCTCCCTTCCTGGACAGCATGGATGGACGGCTTTCCGTTCGCCGTGGCGCGACGATGCCCTCCCCGGAGTCGTACGCTGCGGGCCCCGGAGGGGTGGCAGAGCGGTCGAATGCACCGGTCTTGAAAACCGGAGTCGGTTCACGCCGACCGCGGGTTCGAATCCCGCCCCCTCCGCTCGCTCTCTCGCTCTCCTAGACGTTGCGCGCGCTGACGCCCGCCGACGGGGAGAGCGTCGCCCCGGAGATGTACCGCGCCTCGTCGGAGGCGAGGAACAGCACCGCGTCGGAGATGTCGTCGGGGTCCACGTGCGGGACGTCGATGACGTTGACCGACGCGAACGCCGGCAGGACCTCCTCGCGCGTCGGCTGCTCGAGGTCGGGGCGGAACAGGCGGTAGGCCGCCTCGTTGTGCATCATCGGCGTGTCGACCGAGCTCGGGCAGACGACGTTCGCCGTGATCCCGTGCGGGGCCAGCTCGAGCGCGACGCTCTTGACGAAGCCGATGACGCCCCACTTCGAGGCGGCGTAGTGGCCGATGTTCTCCCAGCCGGCGCGGCCCGCCATCGACGAGGTCGCCACGATGCGGCCGCCGCCGCCCGCGATGAGCGCGGGAGCCGCCGCGCGGACGGTGGTGAACACGCCGGTGAGGTTGACGTCGATCGTCGTCTGCCAGGTCGCGGCGGTCATCTCGGCCACCGAGGAGAACGTGCAGATCCCCGCATTGGCGACGACGACGTCGAGACGGCCGAACGCGTCGAGCGTCTCGGCCACCACGGCGGTCATCGCGTCGAGGTCGCGCACGTCGGCGGTGATCGTGCGCACGCGCCGGCCCTCGGCCTCGACGAGCCGGCCGGTCTCGGCCAGGTCGTCGGCGGTGCCCACGGGATAGGGCACGGTCTCGAGCGTCCCCGCCGCGATGTCGCAGGCGACGACGTCCGCGCCCTCGGCGGCGAAGCGGAGGGCATGCCGGCGGCCCTGGCCGCGGGCGGCGCCGGTGACGAGCACGACCCGGTCGTCGAAGCGGCCCATGGCTACGCGGCGTTGCGCGCGTTCCAGCCCAGCGCCACGGGGAGCGCGTCGCCGGTGATGTAGCGCGCCTGGTCGGAGGCCAGGAAGAGCACGGCGTCGGAGACGTCGCCCGGCTCCAGCCACGGCACCGGGATCGGGTTCAGCGCCCGGTAGGCCTCGACGACGTCCTCCTGGCGGATCTCCTCGGCATCCGGGAGGAACAGCCGCTTGAACGGCTCGTTGTCGATCATCGGGGTGTCGACCGAGGTCGGGCAGACCGCGTTGACGGTGATGCCGCGGTCGGCGACCTCGAGCGCGAGGCTCTTGACCAGCCCGATCACGCCCCACTTCGCCGCGACGTAGTGGCCGATGTTCGGCGAGCCCTGCCGCCCGACCACCGACGAGGTGGCGACGATCCGCCCGTAGCCCTGCTCGCTCATCGGCCCGACCACCGCGCGCATGGAGCGGAAGACGCCGCTGAGGTTCACGGCGATCATGTCGTCCCACATCTCGTCGGACATCTCGGCGATCGTGCTGATGCTGGCGATGCCGGCGTTGGCCGAGAGGACGTCGATGCGCCCGAGCTCCGACAGGCCGGCGTCGACGAGCTCGGCGAGCTGACCGGCGTCGCGCACGTCGGCCGGACGGGCGACGACGCGGCGTCCGGCCTCGCGGACGAGCCGGGCCGTCTCGGCCAGCTCCTCCTCGGACCCGAGGTCGTAGGGCACGCTGCCGACGGTCGTGCCGTCGGGGAGGTCGCAGAGGATCAGGTCCGCGCCCTCGGCGGCGAAGCGCAGGGCGTGGCTGCGACCCTGTCCGCGGGCCGCCCCGGTGACGAGCACGACGCGGTCGGTGAAGCGCTGGCGGTCGGTCATGCCCCGATGCTCGGCCGGGGCACGACGATTTCGCAAGTCGCTTCCGTGGGCAGAATCACGCTCAGACGACCGCGACCGGGGCAACCGGGGAGCCGGTCAGCCCGGCGATCTTCAACGGCGCCATGAAGAACAGGAACGCTGCCCGGCCCGACGCCGCCAGCTCGTCGGTGCGCAGGTTCTCGATGATGTAGGTGCCCGTCTCCGAGAGCAGGTGCTGGTGCACGATGAACGGCAGCTCCGGGTTCTCGGAGGGCAGCACCTCGAGCGCCCAGTTGTCGGCGCCCACGGCCGACACCCGACGGTCGGTGAGCCAGTGCGCGCCGTCCCAGCCGAGGCCGGGCTCGTCGGCGTGGTAGGCGGCCGGGTCGCTGTCCCACAGGCGCCCCCAGCCGGTGTGCAGCACGACGACGTCGCCCGCCTGGATCTCGACGTCCTGGCGCCGGCAGGCGGCCTCGAGCTGCTCGGGGCCGACGGCGTAGCCGCCCGGGAGCGCGTCGACGCCCTCGAGCGCCGCGACGTCGAGGCAGACGCCGCGGGCGACCCACGGCAGCAAGCGGTCGATCGCGTACCGCTTCAGGCCGTTGGGCGTGTAGAACTCGGAGAAGTGCACGCCGTTGTAGCTGCGCCCGGCGATGCAGTTGTGGCCGAGCCCGTCGACGTGGCACCCGGTGTGGGTGTTGATCGTCAGCTGGTCCTCGAAGCCCATCGTCTCCGAGCCCTCGGGGCTCGGCTGCGCCCCGGGCAGCGCCCAGTGACCGAGCGTGACCTGGTGGGCGACGCGCGGCGGCGTCTGCGGGGTGTCGACGTGCAGCGTCTGGGCCAGCGAGAGCACGCGGCCCTCGACCGGTAGGCCGAGCGCGGCCAGCGTGCGCTCGGGCGTCAGCTCGTTCTGCGCGCCGACCTCGTCGTCGGGGCCGTAGCGCGAGGGCCACCACTGCGGGCTGCGCGACCCGCGTCCGTCGTAGGCGCCGGGGGCGCTCATGCGTTCCCTCCTCGTTCGTCGTCCTTCCAGCCGCTGTGGGCCTGCGCGCGCAGCGCGAGCGGTCCGACGGGCCAGTTGAAGCAGTCGCACATCAGCTGGTCGACCTCGTCCGGCGTGGCGACGCCGTCGGCGACGACGCGCTCGGCCTCGCGGATCGTCGCCCGGTAGACCCGGTTGGCGACGAAGCCCCAGACGTCGGGCTTGTCGCGCACAACCACCGGGTTCTTCCCGCACGCCCGGGCGAGCCCGACCACCGCCTCGACCACGTCCGCATCGGTGCGGTCGTGACGGACGATCTCGGCCAGGCGCATGATCGCCGCCGGCGACGCCCAGTGCCAGCCGATGACCCGCTCGGGGCGGTCGGTGGCGGCGGCCAGCCCGGAGATGGGGAAGCCCGACGTGTTCGAGGCGAGGATCGTCTCCGGCGGGGCGAGCCGATCGAGGCGGCGGAAGACCTGGGTCTTGAGCGGCAGGTCCTCCGGCACCGCCTCAACCACGAGATCGGTGGCGGCCGCCTCGGCCACGTCGGTCGTGACCCGCACCCGGTCGAGGGCGGCCCGGGCCAGCGGCTCGTCGAGGCGGCCGAGCTCGACGGCGCGCAGCAGCCCGAAGCGCCCGGAGCGCATGTGCTCGCGCACCCGCCCGAGCGCCCGCTCGTCGATGTCCTGGACGACGACGTCGACACCCGCCACCGCGAGCGCCTGGGCGATGCCGGCGCCCATGACGCCGGCGCCGACGACCCCGACGCGCTCGATCCTCAGTTGCGACATGCGAGCCCTCCGATAGTCGAGACACAGGATCCCAGATGGCCTCTGGTAGAGGTACGGCGATGAACACGGTGCTGCGGACCCGGTCGATGCGCGTCGCCATGGCGGACGTCGATGCGGCCGCGGTCCTCTACTTCACCACGCCGCTGCGCTGGCAGGAGACGATGTTCACCGGCTGGCTGTACGAGCTCGGCCACCCGGTGAGCGCGATGCTGGCCGAGGGCCGCGGCTGCCCGGCCGTCGACGCCCGCGTGGAGTTCCTGGCGCCGCTCCGCCTCGACGACATCGTCCGCTGCGAGCTGCGCTGCGTGCACCTGGGCACCACCTCGTTCGGCGTGCAGATGGCCGTGATGGCCGAGTCCACCGGCGAGATCGCGGCGCGGACGAGCACGCGGCAGGTCTACTGCGAGCGCGACGCCGGCGGCACCCCCCGGGCCACGCCGATCCCGGACTGGCTGCGCGACGCCCTCACCACCGGCGGCGCCTGAGCGCGGCCCGGCGCTCATGCGGCGCCGCCCAGCTCGTCGGCGGTCAGCTCCCGCGGCGGCTCGAGCACGAGCTCCGACACCCGGCAGCGCGGCGAGAGCTGCAGCAGCATGCGCACCGCCACGGCCACGTCGTCGACGCCGATCAGCCGGTCGCGGTCGACGCGCAGATGGTCGGTCAGGCCGGTGTCGACCGTGCCGAGCACGAGCGCGGTGCAGTGGATGGCGTGGTCGGCGAGCTCGCGGTTCATCGCGTGGTTGAAGGCGATGAGCCCGGCCTTGGCCGCCGAGTAGACCGACAGCCACTCGTGCGGCGTGCGGCCCGCCATCGAGGCGACGTTGACGACCGTCGCCTTGCCGCGGGCGGCGGCCGCCGCGGTGAGGAGGTCGAGCGTCTCGCGGTGCAGCAGGATCGGGGTGCGCAGGTCGAGCCCGAGCTGCACGTCCACGCTGCGCGTGCGCAGCTCGCCCACCCGCTGTCCGATGCCGACGCCCGCGTTGTTGACCAGCACGTCCAGCGCGCCGTGGCGCGCCCGGTGGCCCTCGGCGGCCGCGCGCACGACCTCCTCGTCGAGCAGGTCCCCGGCCAGCACGTCCACCCGGGTCCCGGTCGCGGCGAGCTCCTCGGCCGCCCGCTCCAGCGGCTCCGGCCGGCGGGCCACGAGCGTCAGCGCGTAGCCCTCCGCGGCGAGCATGCGGGCGATCGCCAGGCCGATGCCGGCCGACCCTCCGGTGACGAGGGCCGACCGGGCGCCGGAGGCCGTCGGCTCAGAGGTTGGCGCTGGCATCGGCGAGCAGGTCACCGAAGCGCTCACGCGCCGCCTGGGCCCGCGTCGGCACGTGCTCGGTCGGCACCGCGACCGGCGTGTAGCCGGAGAGGATGCGCCGGCCCGCGGCCTGGCGGTGCACCTCGTCGGCGCCGTCGTAGATCCGCGCGGCGCGGGCGTTGCGGTACATCGACTCCAGCGGCATGTCGCTCGAGAAGCCGAGGCCCCCGTGCACCTGGATCGCGCGGTCGATGACGTCGTAGAGCACCTCGGCGCCGAAGAACTTGATCAGCGAGATCTCCAGTCGCGCGGCCCGCGCGCCCTCCTTGTCGATGCGCCACGCGGTGTAGAGCGTCATCAGGCGGGCGGCGAGCAGCTGGGCGGCGGAGTCCGCGACCCAGCCCTGGATCACGCCCTTCTCCGAGAGCAGCGACCCGTCGGCGTAGCGCGACACGGCGCGCTCGCAGAGCATGTCGAAGGCCCGCTGGCTCTGGCCCAGCCACCGCATGCAGTGCTGGATCCGGCCGGGCCCGAGGCGCATCTGGGCGAGCTTGAAGCCCTCGCCGGCCGTGCCGAGGAGGTGCTCCGGGCCGAGGCGCACGCCGCGGTAGACGATCTCGGCGTGCCCGTAGCCGCCGGCGCGGAAGCGGCCCTGGCGGCCGCTGGGGTCCTCCATCGTCGGCACGTCGCGGACGATCTCGACGCCCGGCAGGTCGGTGGGCACCAGGAACATCGAGGCGCGGCGGTGGGGCTCGGCATCGGGATCGGTCACCGCCATGACGACGAGGAAGTCGGCGACCGAGCCGTTGGAGGTGAACCACTTGCGCCCGTCGAGGACCCAGCCGTCGCCGTCCGGCACCGCCCGCGTCTGCAGCAGCGTCGGGTCCGACCCGGCCGTCTCGGGCTCGGTCATCGAGAACGCGCTGCGCAGGTCGCCGGCGAGCAGCGGATCGAGGAACCGCTCCCGCTGCTCGGGCGTGCCGACGGCGGCGATCAGCTCGGCGTTGCCGGCGTCGGGCGCCTGGCTGCCGAAGACCGTGGGGCCGAAGGCGCTGCGCCCGATGACCTCGTTGAGCAGGCCGAGCTTGAGCGCGCCGAAGCCCTGGCCCCCGAGCTCGGGCGGCAGGTGCGCGGCCCACAGCCCCTGCTCCTTGACCTGCTCGCGCAGCGGCGCGAGCACGCGGGCGAAGGCGGCCTCGTCGATCCCCTCGAGCACCTCCAGGGGATAGACCTCGCGCTCCATGAACTCACGGGCCCATTCGAGCTTGGCCTCATAGGCGGGATCGGTGGAGAAGTCCCACATCGGTCGTCGTGCTCCTTGTCGTATTCAGCTCACGCGCTCGACGAGCATCGCCATGCCCTGGCCGCCGCCGACGCACATGGTCTCGATCCCGTACGTGCGGTCGAGCGTCTGAAGGTCGTTGATCAGTGTGGTCATGATGCGCGCGCCGGTCATCCCGAACGGATGGCCGAGCGCGATGCCGCCGCCGTGGGGATTGAGCTGCGACTCGACGTCGATGCCCACGGCGTCGCACACCGCGAGCACCTGGGCGGCGAACGCCTCGTTGAGCTCGACGACGTCGACGTCGGCGATCGTCATGCCGGCGCGGTCGAGCAGCCGGTTGACGGCGTCGATCGGGCCGACGCCCATGATCTCGGGCTCGACGCCGGTGACGCTCGAGCCGAGGATGCGCACCAGCGGCGTCAGGCCGTGATCGGCCGCGTAGCGCTCCGACGTGACGATCACCGCGGCGGCGCCGTCGCTCAGCGGGCACGCGTTGCCGGCCGTGACCGTGCCGCCCTCGCGGAAGGCGGGCTCCAGCGCGGCGAGCTGCTCGGCCGACGTGGTGGGCCGGGGACCCTCGTCGGCGGTGAACGCCGAGCCGTCGGGCAGGGGCACCGGGACGATCTCGCGGTCGAAGACGCCGGCGTCGCGGGCGGCGAGCGCACGGCGGTGCGACGCCAGCGCGAGCTCGTCCATGCGCTCGCGCGTGATCTGCCAGCGCTCGGCGACGTTCTCGGCGGTCTGCCCCATGCCGATGTACAGGTCGCTGATGAAGTCGGGGCGCTCGGGACGGGTGAAGCGCTCGTTGGCGTGCTCGGACTCCCACGCCAGCCCGGCGCAGCGGCTGATGCTCTCGACCCCGACGACGAGGTAGGCGTGGCCCTCGCCCGCCGCGATGGCGTGCTGGGCCATCCGGATGGCCTGCAGCGACGACGAGCAGAAGCGGTTGACCGTGGTCCCGGGGACGGACGCCGGCAGCCCGGCGAGCTGCGCGACGATCCGGCCGAGGTTGAAGTTCTGCTCACCCGTGTGCCAGGCGGCGCCGCAGATGACGTCGTCGATGTCGGCCGGAGCGAGGCCCTCGCAGCGCTCCAGCGCGGCCCGGGCGGCCAGCGCGGCGAGCTCGTCGGCGCGGACGTCGGTCAGCGCCCCTTTGTACGCGCGCGCGATCGGGGTGCGGACGGCACTGACGATGACGGGCGTCAGGCGCGGATCGGCGGCCGGACGCGCCCCTGAGGCGAGATGCATGGCAGCAGCATCCGACTGCCCGCGCGGTTCGCAAAGTTGTTTCCGCTGACGGAAACCGCCTCCTTCTCTCCATGAAAGCCGCTTGCGGCGTCGCATTCGATGGCCCAGTATCGGCGCCGTGAGCACTCAGTCGTCGGTCCGCCGCGACAGGCCCAAGCGCAAGGCCGGGGTGCCGGCCGTGCTGCACACCGTCGCGATCCTGCGCTACCTCCAGAGCATCGACAACCGGCCGTCGACGATGACGGAGATCGCGCGCGAGCTGGAGATCAACGCCAGCACCTGCTTCAACATCCTCAAGACCCTGGCGTCCGAGCGGATCCTCAGCTACGACGAGGACACCCGCCGCTACACGCTCGGCACCGCGCTGATCGAGTTCGCGTCGCTCGTCGACAGCCACGGCCGCCTGCTCGCGGCGGCCCAGGCGCACGTCGACCGCCTCGCGCGGGAGATCAACCAGGTGTGCGTGATCTTCCGGCGCACCAACGACGACGCGTTCCTGGTCGTCGGCAAGGGCGAGGGCCGCCGCTCGCTGCGGGTCACCGCCACGCTCGGCGACCGCTTCCCGCCCAACGGCGCGGTGCTGGCCAAGAGCTGGTACGCGTGGGCCGACGAGGCCGCCGTCGACGAGCTCATCGAGCTGCACGGCCTGCCGTCGCGCGCGCCGAGCTCCATCACCAGCGTGCTCGACTTCAAGCGGGAGCTGGAGCGGACGCGGGCCCGGGGCTACGCCCTGAGCATCGGCGAGTACTACGCCGAGCACAACGCCGTCGGCTGCCCGGTCCTGTCGCCGGACGGCAAGTGCATGCTCCTGCTCGTCGTGACCGGCTTCGCGTCCGCCCTGCCCGCGGAGCGGCTCGACGAGATCGGGAAGCGCCTCAGCGCGCTGTCGGCCGCCATCACCGAAGAGGTGTTCGGCACGGCCAGCTCCCCGCTTCCATCACACCCGCGAGCAAGGACGGCCTGACCTCCATGGCAATCGACCCTGCGCGGTACTCGTTCCTCACCGTCGAGGTGCGCGACCGCATCGCCTACATCGAGATGAACCGGCCCGAGCGCATGAACGCGTGCGACGCCGACGAGCACGGCGAGTTCCCCGCGATCCTGCGCGACATCGCCAAGGACGACGGCGTCGACGTCGCCGTGCTGCACGGCGCCGGCCGTGCGTTCTCGGTGGGCGCGACCTACGAGTGGATGGTGGAGCTGACCACCAACCGCCCGCTGCTGCTCGAGCTGCAGGACCAGGTCCGCGAGCTCGTCCGCGCGCACATCGACAACACCAAGCCGGTCGTCTCGGCCGTCAACGGCTTCGCCACCGGGTCGGGGCTCATGTTCGCCCTGCTGTCGGACTACATCATCGTCGAGGAACACGCCCGGCTCGCCGACGGCCACATCCAGGCGGCGCTCGCGGCCGGCGACGGCGGCACCCTGATCTGGCCGCTCGCCGTGGGCATCACCCGGGCCAAGCGCTACCTCATGACCGGCGACTGGATCGACGCCGTCGAGGCCGAGCGGATCGGGCTGGTGACCGAGCTCGTGCCGACCGGCGAGTCGCTGGCCCGCGCCACCGAGGTGGCCAAGCGCTTCCAGGCCATGCCGCAGCTGGCCGTCCGCTCGACCAAGCACGCCATCAACCAGTGGCTGTCGCTCGGCGCCAGCACGAGCTTCGAGCTGTCGGCCGCCCTGGAGATGCAGACGTTCGACACCGGCGGCGCCGAGGTGCGCGCCGCGGTGCAGCGCCTCCGGGAGCGCCAGCAGGCCAACAAGGCGCGCCGGCTCGCCGCCGAGGAATCCGCCTAGCCGCACCAGTGCCCGCCACCCCCTCCTCCACCATCCCGGGGCTCGATCTCGAGCGCCTGGCGCGGTTCCTCGCGCCGGCGCTCGGGCTCGACCCCGGGGAGCCCCTGCGCGCCGAGCTGATCGTGGGCGGCAAGTCGAACCTCACGTACCGCCTCGCCCAGGGCGAGCGCACGTGGGTGCTGCGCCGCCCGCCGCTCGGCCATCGCATGCCCACCGCGCACAGCATGCGCCGCGAGGAGACCGTGCTGCGCGCCCTCGCGGACAGCGACGTCCCCGTCCCCCGCGTGGTGGCCACGTGCGACGACCCCGAGGTGCTCGGCGCCGGCTTCTACGTCATGGAGGAGGTCGACGGCATGGTCGTGCGCGAGCCGGCCGACGTCCGGTTCGGCCCCGACGACGCGCGGCGCTGCTCGGAGGCGCTCGTCGACACGCTGGCCACGCTGCACGCCGCACCCTACGAGGCGCTCGGCCTCGGCGGCTTCGGCCGGCCGGAGGGCTTCATGGCCCGGCAGGTCGAGCGCTGGCAGGAGCAGCTGGCGCGCGGTCGCGCCCGGCCCCTCGACGCGCTCGACCGCCTCGGCGAGCGCGTGGCCGAGCGGATCCCCCGTGACGGCGGCGCCGCGATCGTCCACGGCGACTATCGCATCGACAACGTGCTGCTGGATCGCGCCGACCCGGGCCGCGTGGCCGCCGTGCTCGACTGGGAGATGGCCACGATCGGCGACCCGCTCGCCGACCTCGGCATGCTCCTCATGTACTGGGGCCGCCCGGGCGACGACTTCGCCTCCGACGTGCACGCGATCACCGCGCTGCCGGGGTTCCTCGATCGCGACGAGGTCGCCGCCCGCTACGAGGCGCGCAGCGGCCGCTCGCTCGCCGGCCTCGACGCCTACATCGCCTTCGCCCACTTCAAGCTCGGCGTGATCGTCGAGGGCATCGTCGCCCGCCACCTCGCCGGCCAGACCGTCGGCGAGGGCTTCGACCGTCTGCAGGAGATCGCACCGCGGCTGGCCGAGGCCGGCCTGAAAGGACTGTCCCGATGATCCTCGACGCCTTCCCCGCACCCACGCTGCGCTTCGGTCCCGAGGAGGACGCGCTGCGCGAGCGCATCCGCACCTGGCTCGCCGGCCGCGACCCCGGCGAGCCGCCGGAGGAGTACGGCGCCCGCATCGCCGCGCAGATCGAGTGGCAGCGCGCGCTGCACGAGGCCGGGCTCGTCGGGCTCTCGTGGCCCGAGCGCTACGGCGGCAAGGGCCTCGGCCTCGCCGCGGAGGCCGTGCTCGCCGAGGAGCTCGCGAGCTCCGGGGTGCCCGAGCTGATCAACCGCATCGGCGTCTACATGGTCGGCCCGACGCTCATGGACCTCGCCAGCCCCGAGCTCCAGGAGCGCTACCTGCCCGGGATGCTCGACGCGTCCGAGCTGTGGTGCCAGGGGTTCTCCGAGCCGGAGGCCGGCTCCGACCTGGCCAACGTGCGCACCACCGCGCGCGTCGACGGCGACGAGCTGGTCATCGACGGGCAGAAGGTCTGGACCTCCCGCGCCGGGATCGCGCAGTTCTGCGCGCTGCTCGTGCGCACCGACCGCGAGCAGTCCCGCCACCGCGGCCTGTCGATGGTGATCGTCGACATGCGCACGCCGGGCATCACCGTGCGGCCGCTGCCGCAGGTCCTCCACGAGCCGCACTTCAACGAGGTCTTCTTCGACGGCGTGCGCGTCCCGCGCGAGAACGTCATCGCCCGGCCCGGGGACGGGTGGAAGGTCGCGATGCAGATGCTGTCCTACGAGCGCGGCCTGTTCGTGCTGGAGCGCCAGATCCGCCTGCGCGGCCGATTCGACGAGCTCGTCGACGAGCTGGTCCGCAGCGGCCGAGCCGGCGACCCGGCGGTGCGCGAGCGCATCGGGCGCGTCGCCACCGGCATCACGCTGCTCGAGAGCCAGGTCTACCGCACGCTCGAGGCCCAGCGCACCGGCACGCTGCGGCCGGGCGCCACGTCGATCGACAAGCTGCTGCTGTCGAGCGTCTACCAGGAGCTGTTCGCCGCGGCCGCCGACCTGCTCGGCCCGGAGACCGCTCGCACCACCAACGGCTGGACCCACGACCTGCTCGAGTCGCGGGGCGTCAGCATCTACGGCGGCACGACCGAGATCCAGCACGGGATCGTCGCGCGCCAGCTGCTCGGGCTCAAGGAGGCCGCATGACCGACGTCGCCACGCGCGCCGAGGCGGACGAGATCGCCCGCTCCCTCGACGCGTCGCTGACCCGGATCCTGTCCATCGAGGCGCTGCTCGAGTCCGCCGAGCACGACCGTCCCCTTCCCGACGCGCTGCAGGACGCGGTGGTCGGCCTGGGCTGGTCGGGCGTCGCCGTGGCCGAGGACGACGGCGGCCTGGGCCTCGGCCCGACCGCGCGCGCCATGCTCGGCGAGGTCGCCGGCCGCCGGCTGCTGCCCGCCGCGGTCCGCGGCGAGGCGCTCCTGCTCGCCCCGGCGCTCGCCGCGCTCGGCGCCGCCGACCTGCTCGAGGGCGTGCTCGCCGGCGAGCTGCGCGGCGGCGGCGCGATCGCCCCCGCGTTCGCGGCCGACGGCGACGGCGCGTCGCAGCTGGTCGCGCTGGCCCCCGGCGCGCGCCTCGCCGCGCTCGTCGGCACCGGCGGCGGCATGGTCGTCGACCTCGAGGCCGACCCCGTCTCGGTCGAGCCCGCGGCCGGCCTGGAGGCGGGCCAGGGCCTGGCGCGGGTGACCGTCACCGGCCCGATCGCGCCCGAGCGGTGCTTCGACGACGCGGTGTCCGACCGGCTGCGCGACGGCTGGGAGCTGTGGGTGTTCGCCGAGCTCGCCGGCACCGCCGCGCGCACGCTCGAGCTGTCGGCCGAGTACGCGCAGCAGCGCGAGCAGTTCGGCCGCAAGATCGTCACCTTCCAGGCCGTGTCGCACCGGCTCGCCGAGATGGCGGTCGCCCTCGGCGCGCTCGACTCGGCGATCGGGCGCCTGGCGGCCGGCCTCGAGGACGGCCGCCCCGACCCGCTGCTGGCGGCGGTGCTGCGCCACGTGGCGCCGGCCAAGGCGCGCACGGTCTGCGAGTCGGCGATCCAGGTCCACGGCGGCATCGGCTTCACCTGGGAGCTCGGGCTGCACCTGCACCTGCGCCGAGCGCTCGACCTGCAGTACGCGCTGGGCGGCGACGGCCCGACGGCGCAGGCGATCGGCGAGCGCTACGTCGCCGCCCGGGCGGAGGTGGCGGCATGAGCGCCGACGAGCTCGTCCGCGTCGAGGATCGCGGGGCGGTCCGCCGGATCGTCCTGAACCGGCCCGGCGCCCGCAACGCCCAGAGCATCGCCCTGCTGCGCGCGCTGCACGCGGCGGTGGACGACACCGCCGCCAGCCCCGACGTCCGTGTCGTGGTGCTCGAGGGCGCGGGCCCGTCGTTCTCCTCCGGGCACGACCTCAAGGAGATCGTCGTCAACGACGAGTACCGGCGCAACGCCGAGACCGTCGAGGGCCGGCTCTGGCAGGAGCTCGACCGCTTCGTCGCCCCCGTCGAGGCGCTGCGTGCGCTGCGCGTGCCGACGATCTGCCGGGTCCAGGGCCACTGCGTGGCCGCCGCGCTCATGCTCGTCGCCGCCTGCGATCTCGTCGTCGCGGCGGAGGACGCCACGTTCGCCTCGCGCGTGACGGAGACGATGGGCGCCGCCGACGTCGAGCTGCCGTCGCTGGCCTGGGAGCTGGGCACGCGCCGCGCCAAGCAGGTGCTGTGGGCGGGCGAGTCGCTGTCGGCCGCGCAGGCGCTCGAGCTCGGCCTCGTGAACTGGGTGGTGCCGCTCGAGGAGCTCGACGCCCGCGTCGACGCCGTCGCCGAGCAGCTGCTCGCCGTGCCGCGCGAGGCGCTGGCGCTGTCGAAGCTGAGCTTCCACTTCCTGGAGGACCGCCGCGGCTACGCGGCCGCCGCCGACTACCACTTCCTCGCCCACCAGCTCAGCCACCACACCACCGACGCGACGGCGCTGCTGGCCAAGCGGGTGGCCGACCTGGAGGCGAGGCTCGCGTCAGGCCGCTGAGCGGCCGGCGAGCCGTTCGCGCAGCTCGGCCTTGCGGACCTTGCCCGCCGGCGTGCGCGGCAGGTCCGCCTCGACCTCGAGGCGCTCGGGGGTCTTCTGGCGCGCGACGCCCTCGGCCTCGAAGTGGCGGCGCACGTCGTCGAGCGTGGGCGCCTGGCCCTCGGCGGCGACGACGAACGCGCAGACCCGCTCGCCGTAGCGCTCGTCGGGCATCGCCACGACGGCCGCCTCGGCGATCGCCGGATGGCGCAGCAGCACGTCCTCGATCTCCTTGGAGGAGAGGTTCTCGCCGCCGCGGATGATGATGTCCTTCTTGCGGTCGGTGATCGTCAGGTAGCCCTCGTCGTCGAGGCGGCCCACGTCGCCGCTGAGGAACCAGCCGTCCTCGGTGAACGCGGTGCGGTTGAGGGCCGGGTCCGTGTAGGCGATGAACGCCTCCGGCGCCGCGATCGCGACCTCGCCCTCCTCGCCGGGGCCGACGTCGCGGCCCTCGTCGTCGAGGATGCGCAGCCGGGCGCCGCCGAGCGGGCGGCCGTCGGTGTGGGCGCGCTTGCCCAGCGGCGCGTCGGCGGCCGAGGCGGTCAGCGACGGCGCCTCGGTCGCGCCGTAGCAGCGGCTGATCCGGAAGCCGATCGCGTCGGCGCGCTCGATGAGCGACGGCGGGACGCCGGCGCCGCCGGTGACGCCGTGCACGAGCGACGAGATGTCGAGACCCTGGCGCTCGGCGGACTCGAGCAGCGTCGTGACGAGGATGGGCGTGCCGGCCATGCTCGTGACGCCGTGCTCGGCGACCAGCCGGGCGGCGCGGTCGGCGTCCCAGGCGTCCATGACGACCGTCGTGCAGCCGTGCACGGGCGGCGCCATGAGCGCGACCAGGCCGGCCGTGTGCCCGGCCGGGAACGGCTGCAGGGTGACCGTGCCGGGGACGCCCGTCGGGGGCGTCGGCGACGCGACGAGCTCGGCGACGAGCGAGTCGTGGGAGTGCAGCACGCCCTTGGGCTCGGCGGTCGTCCCGGAGGTGTAGACGACGAGCGCCAGCGCGGACGGGTCGCGCGGCGGGTCGGGAACCCGGGCCGTGCGGGCGCGCAGCGCCCCCCAGCCGAGCGCCCCGTCGGGCACCGTGTCGCCGATGACGACGACGTGGTCGAGCGTGGGCTGCTCGCCGAGCCGGCCGAGGACGTCGGCCGCGTCGGCCCGGCGGTGGCGCGAGGGCAGCACGAACGCGCGCGCGCCCGCGTCGCGCAGGATGAAGTCGACCTCGGCCGGCCCGTAGATCGGGACGATCGGGAGAAGCACCAGGCCGAGCGCGGCGGCGGCGTAGTACAGCGCGGCGGTCTCGGGCCAGTTCGGGAGCTGGACGGCGAGGACGTCGCCCGCCCGCAGGCCGAGCGCGGCCAGCGAGCCGGCGACGGCGAGCGCCTCGCGCTGCAGGGCGGGCAGCGTGACCGAAGCCGGCCGGGTGTCGGAGTCGAAGATGATGCGGCAGTCGGGGTGGCGCGCCGCACCCTCGGCGAGGACGTCGGCGAGCACCTGGCTGCGGTACCAGCCGCCGGCGCGCCACTCCTCCTCCATCGCCGCGCGGGCGGTGCGGACTGCAGGCGGCAGCCCGTCGCGCGGATCGGCGGAGATCATGGCCGGTACCGTGCCGCTGCCGGGTGCGGTTCGCAAGTCGTTTCTGCTCGGCGAAGCGGCGTGGCGGATCGCCGATCGGATGGCACCCTTCGCGGCGGGCCGGCATGCGCCGCGCTGGGAAGCACGACGAAGCGAGGACTGGTGACGGGCACTTCGAGCAACCTCTTCGACCTGACCGGCCATGTGGCGCTGGTCACCGGTGGCAACGGCGGCATCGGGCTGGGCCTGGCGCACGGCCTGGCCGGCGCGGGCGCCGACGTGGCGATCTGGGGCACCTCGCAGGAGAAGACCGACCGGGCGGTGGAGGAGCTCGCCGCGCACGGCACGCGCGTCGCCGGCCTCGTCTGCGACATCGCCGACGAGGATGCCGTCACCGCCGCGTTCGACGCGACGGTCGAGCGTCTCGGCCACGTGGACTCGTGCTTCGCCAACGCCGGCACGGGCTCGGCGCCGACGAAGTTCGTCGACCTCGACCTGCGGGAGTGGCGCCGGGTGGCGGGGGTCAACCTCGACGGCACCTTCCTCACCCTGCGCGCCGCGGCCCGCCACATGGTGGAGCGCGGCCAGGGCGGCAGCCTCGTGGCCACGACATCGCTGACCGTGGTCGAAGGGGCGCCGCGCGCCGAGGCCTACGCCGCGAGCAAGGCCGGCGTGGCCGGGATGGTGCGCTCGCTGGCGGTCGAGCTCGCGCGCCACGGCATCCGCGTCAACGCGCTCATGCCGGGCTGGATCGAGACCGACCTCAACCGGGCGATGCTCAGCGACGAGAAGACGGCCGCCGCGCTCCTGCCGCGGGTGCCCGCGCGCCGCTGGGGCGCGCCATCCGACCTGGCCGCCGCGGCGGTCTACCTGGCCGGCCCCGGCTCGGCCTACCACACCGGCGACACGCTGACCATCGATGGCGGCTACCGCCTCTTCTAGCGCCGTGGCCGAGGACCGCCTGGACGAGCTCTCGGACCTGCGCGACGCCACGCGCGGGCATCTGGAGCGCCGCCGGCCGCTGCCGGCCGTGCGGGCGGGCCTCGAGGCGCCGCGCACGCTGGACCGCGACGCGTGGCGCGCCGACGCCGCGATGGGCTGGATCGCCGTCCTCGTCGACGAGGACCGCGGCGGTCTCGGCGCCGACCTGCCCGCGTTGGAGGTCGTCGCCGAGGAGCTCGGGCGCGCCCTGCACGACGGCCCGTTCTGGGGCTGCGCGCTGGCCGCCGCAGCGCTGAGCCGCACCGATGGCGCGAGCGCCGGCGCGCTGCTCGCCGACCTGGCCTCGGGCGAGCGCACCGCCGCGTGGTGCCACGCCGAGGCCGGCGACCCGTGGGAGCCCGACGCGGTCGGCGCGACGCTGCGCCGCGACGGCGACGGCTGGCGCCTGACCGGCGTCAAGCGCTACGTGCTCGACGCCGACCTGGCCGACGCGCTCGTCGTCACCGCGCAGGGCCCCGACGGGCTCGCGCAGGCGATCGTCGACGCCGGGGCGCCCGGGGTCGAGGTCGCCGTCCAGCCCGGGCTGGATCTCACCCGCCGCCTGGCCACCGTCCGCTTCGACGGCGTGGCGATCGGCGACGACGCCGTCGGGCCCGGCGAGGACGGCGTGACGCTCGCGCTGCAGGTCGGGGCGCTGCTGGCCGCCGCCGACGCCGTCGGCGCCGCCGAGCGGCTGATGGAGATGACCGTCGAGTACGCCAAGGGCCGTCAGACGTTCGGCCGGGTGATCGGCAGCTACCAGGCGGTCAAGCACCAGTGCGCCGACATGCTGTGCCGCGTCACGGGCGCCCGCGTGCTGTGCGTCGACGCCGCCGCGGCGCTCGAGCGCGCCGACGCCGGCGGGGCCACCGCGGTGACGAAGGCCAAGGCGCTCGCCTGCGCGCACTGCAGCGAGGTGGCCGGGACGAGCCTGCAGCTGCACGGCGGCATCGGCTTCACGTGGGAGCACGACCTGCACCTCTTCCTCCGGCGCATCAAGGCCGACGAGGCGCTCTTCGGCGAGCCGGCGCTGCACTTCGCGCGGCTCGGCGCCGCGCTCGCCTGAGCGAGCCCGGCGCCGGCCGGAGCCGATCAGCCGCGCGCCTCGCGCGGGAGCCCGAGCTCGCGCTCGGCCAGGATGTTGCGCATGATCTCCGAGCTCCCGCCCGCGACGGTGTACGTGCGCGCGTAGAGGAACTCGTCCTGCCAGATGCCGGCCGCGACCGCCTCGTCGCCGCCGGTGACCAGGGCGCGGGCGCCCTGCAGGCGCATCCCGTACTCGGCCATCTCGAGGTTCAGCTCGCTGAAGGCGAGCTTGCTGATCGCGACGTCGGGCGCCGGCCGCCCGGCGAGCTCGCGCCGCAGGCGGTCGGTGACGAGCAGGTTGGCCTCCTCGACCCGGGCGGCGAACGCGCCGAGGTCCCGCCGCACGGCGTCGTCCTCGATCGCCGGCCGGCCGCCGACGCGCACCTCGCGGGCCAGCGCGACGAGGTCGTCGAGCATGTGGCGCAGCCGGGCGGCGCCGGCGCCGATGCCGGTGCGCTCGGCCCCGAGGCTCTCCATCGCCACCCGCCAGCCCTGCCGCTCCTCGCCGAGCACGGCGTCGGCCGGCAGGCGGCAGCCGTCGAAGAAGACCTCGCTGAAGTCCGAGGTGCCGGTGATCTCGCGGATCGGCCGCAGGTCGATGCCGTCGGCGCGCATGTCGACGATGAACGCCGTGATGCCGCGGTGGCGCTCCTCCTGCGAGCCGGTCCGCGCCAGCAGGAAGCCGTAGTCCGACCACTCGGCGTTGCTGCTCCACACCTTCTGGCCGTCGACGACCCACTCGTCGCCGTCGCGCCGGGCACGGGTGCGCATGGCCGCGAGGTCGCTGCCGGCCTCCGGCTCGCTGAACAGCTGGCACCACGTGTGCTCGCCGCTGCGGATCGCGGGCAGGTGGCGGCGCTGCTGCTCGGGGCTCCCGAACCGCAGCAGCGCGAACGCCGCCAGGTGCGTCTGGTCGGTCAGCGGCGGGAGCCGGGCCCGGGCGACCTCCTCGGCCACGATGAGCTCGCGGACCGGGTCGACCCGCCCTTCCCCGCCCCACTCCACGGGCCAGTCGGCGCCGAGGTAGCCCGCGGCGTACAGCTCGGCGCGCCAGGCGCGCACGAGCCGGTCCTCCTCCGGGCTGCCGGGACTGCGGAAGCCGGCGCGCACCGGCAGGTCCGGCGCGCGCTCGACCAGGAAGCGCCGCAGCTCGCTGCGGAAGCGGCGCAGCTCAGGCGTGTCGGTCAGATCCATCGTGCCTCGCTCAGGTGGCGACGCGCTTCGCCCGGCGGGTCCCGCGGAGGCGGGCCACGAGCACGGCCGCGATCAGCACGACGCCCTGGTAGATGTTGGTGATCCAGAACGGGATGCCGTAGAGCTGCAGCCCGTTGATGCCGATCGCGACGATGAACAGCGCGACGATCAGCCCGGGGACGTTGAACCGCCCGGGCCGGATCATCGTCGAGCCGAGGAACGCCGCCGCGAACGCGGGCAGGAGGTAGTTCGCGCCGACGTTCGGCGGGCCGGATCCGACCCGCGCCGCGTAGATGACGCCGGCGAGCGACGCCAGCGTCGCCGACGCGACGAAGGCGAGGAAGATCATGCGGTTCGTGCGCACGCCGCTCAGCCGCGCGGACTCCCGCGCCGCCCCGGTCGCGTACACGCGCCGCCCGAACGGCGTCTGGTCGAGCAGGTACCAGAGGACGAGTGCGACCACGGCGATGTAGGCCAGCGTCAGCGGGACCTTCGCCACGAACGTGCGGCCGAGGTCGGTGAACGCGGGCGGGATGTGCGCCGAGATCGTCGTGCCGTTGGCGATGACCTCCGAGAGCCCGAGGAGCACCGACGAGACCGCGATCGTCGCGATGAACGGATCCACGCGCCCCTTGAGGACGAGCCCGGCGTTGATCGTTCCGATGATCGGCCCGATGGCCAGCGTCACGAGGATCGCCACGGGGATCGGGATCGCGCCCTCGGTGACCTGGAAGAGCCACGTGCAGAGCACGACCGCCAGGGTCATCGCCCCGCCGATCGAGATGTCGAACACGCCGGCGGCGAGCGGCAGCAGCAGGGCGAGGGCCATGATGCCGCCGATCGTCTCGTTGGAGACGACGCCGATCAGGTTGTCGTAGGTGAGGAACTTGCCGGGGAGGGTGATCGTGAAGACGACGATCATCAGCGCGAGCAGCAGCAGACCGCCGTAGCGCTCGAGCAGCGAGCCGGCGCCGTCGTCGTCGCCACGGCGGCCCAGCAGCCGCTGCAGCATCTCCGAGCTTCCCCGCGGACCCTGGTCCGCGGGTCGCTGCTCCGGCGGGGACACGACCTCAGGCATTCGACGCTCCATCTCGATAGCACTCCTCGGAGATCCGCTCCCGCGTGATCGCCGCACCCGTCAGCTCGCTGCGGACCCCGCCGTCGCGCACGACGAGCACGCGGTCGCAGACCAGCTCGAGGTCCTCGAGGTCCGACGAGCAGATCAGCACGCCGACGCCCCCGCGCGCGGCGCCGCGCAGCAGCTGCAGGATCTCGCCCTTGCCGCCGACGTCGACGCCCTGGGTCGGCTCGTCGAGGACGAAGACGCGCGGCTCCGTGCGCAGCCACTTGGCGACCGCCACCTTCTGCTGGTTGCCGCCGCTGAGCTCCATGAGCGGCTTCTCCAGGGCGGGGGGCCGGATGTCGAAGCGCCGGATGAGCTCGCGGGCGACGCGCCGCTCCTCGGTGCGGCGCAGGCGCCGGCCGTTCCAGAGCGGCGTCAGGTCGGGGAGCGTGAGGTTCTCGCGCACGGTGAACGTCGGGATGCTCTTGAGCGCACGCTGCGAGGGCAGGACCGCCGCACGGCGCCGGCGCAGCTCGTCGGGGTCGGGGGCGCCGAGCGGCGTCCCGGCGATGTCGATCGTGCCGCCCTCGAGCTCCGTCCGCGCGAGCAGGACGTTGACGACGTCGTGCACGCCCGAGCCGGCCAGCCCGGCCATGCCGACCACCTCGCCGGGCCGCAGCTCGAAGGTCGCGTCGCGCAACTCGCCGGCCTGGACGCCGGTGAAGCGCAGGCAGGCCTCGTCGCCGAGCGCCCGCTCGGAGGCGGGCGCGCCGGAGCCGTCGCGCGCCTCGACGGCCTCGGGCTGGAGCCCGATGATGAGGTCGACCAGTCGATCGCGCCCGAACTCGCTGCGGGGTCCGGTGCCGACGACCTGACCGTCGCGCAGGACGGTGACGCGGTCGGCGATCCGCTCGATCTCCTCGAGGCGGTGGGAGATGTAGACGATCCCCAGGCCGTGGGCGCGGGTCGCCTCGATGAGCTCGAACAGCCGCTCGACCTCGGAATGCGGCAGGGTCGCCGTGGGCTCGTCGAGGAAGAGCACGCGCGCGCCCTCTTCCTCGTCCAGCGCACGGGCGACGGCGAGCTGGGTCCGCTGGATCGGGCTCAGCTCAGCCACGCGGGCGTCGGGATGCGCGGACAGGTGCACCCGGCGCAGCGAGCGCCGTGCCGCCTCGCGCTCGTCGCGCCAGCGGATCCGGCCGAGGCGGCCGGTCGCGTAGGCGCCCCCGAGACGCAGGTTCTCCAGGACGGTCAGGTCGTCGACCAGACCGAGCTCCTGGTGGATGAAGCGCAGGCCGGCCGCTCGGCTTGCGTCCGGGTCGCCGAAGCGCAGGGGCGTTCCGGCGACGGTGGCCGTGCCTCCCGGGTCGGGGTCGTGGAACCCCGCCAGGATCTTGATGAGCGTCGACTTCCCCGAGCCGTTGTGCCCGACGAGGGCGTGCACCTCGCCGGGGCGGACGTCGAAGTCCACCCCGGCGAGGGCCCGCTGGCTCACGAAGGTCTTCGCGAGCCCGCGTACCTCGAGCACCGTCTCGGGCGCTCCCGGCGTCACTGGGAGCCCCAGAGCTCCTTGAACTGCGTCTCGAAGTCCGTCGCTCCGACGAACGTCTCGCCGATCTCGTCGATGTTGTCCTTCGTGATGAGCATGATGCTCGTCGGGTAGATCGCGGGCACGTCCTCGCCCGCCGAGGCGCGCGCAGCGGCGTCGGCGGCAGCCCAGCCCGGCTCGACGCTGCCGGTCGTGATGTCGGCGACCTGGATGTCCCCCTGGCGGATGAGCTCGAGGTTCGGCGCGTCGGCGTCGAAGCCCGCGACCTTGATCTTGTCGGCCTTGCCCGCCTGGCGGATCGCATCCGTCGCGGCGAGCGCGGCGGAGTCGAAGGTGCCGACGATGAAGTTCAGGTCGGGCTTGGACTGCAGCTCCGCCTGGAGCTGCTGCGGCAACCGGCTCTGCACGGCGTCGACCGCGAACTCCAGCGTGTCGACCTCGCAGGTGTCGCACTTGGCGAGGGCGTCCATGAAGCCCTGCTGGCGCTGCTGGTTGCAGGTGAACGTCTTCGTGCCGACCCACAGCACGTTGGCCTTGCCCTCCGTCTCGGCGACCACGTAGTCGCCGATGATGCGGCCCTGCTCGGCGCACGCGTCGCCGGCGACCTCGGTCACGACGCCCTCGACGCCCTCCGGGTTGCCGGTGAACGTGCCGACGATCGGGATGCCCGCCTTCTTGGCAGCGTCGTAGCCGGCGCCCGCCACCTGCGCGTCGATGCCGTTGACGACGATCGCCGCCGGCTTGGCGTTGATCGCGTTGGTGAAGCACTGGTTGATCTGGTCGGCCGTGGTACCGCCGTCGCACTTCTCGAAGCGGTTGCCGATCCCCTTGACGCCGTCCTCGATCGCGTTGGCGATCTTCGAGCAGCCTTCGATGGCCAGGTTGCAGGCCACGTGGTACACCAGCTCGCCCTGCTTGGGCTCGAACGACCCGAGGTCGGCGGTCGGGATCGTGTCGGGCAGCTGCATGGCCTCTTCTGCGGTCGCCCGCGCCTCGGTCAGCCACTCCGGAGCGGAGTCCGCCGTCTGCGTGGTGGAGGCCGTCGTGGCCGAGGCGCTCGAGCTCGTGCTCTGGTCGTCGTCGCTACCGCATGCGGCCACGCCGGCCGCCAGTCCCACTGTCGCCAGCAGCAACGCGGCCTTCTGTCGTCTCCTCACCGTTCTCTCCTTGGGCGACGGATGGTTGGTGCCGGCATATCAGCCGCCGCCGCGCGTTCTCACAAGCTGCTTCTTTGGAGCGAAACGTAACGGGAGCGCGCGGCGATGCCGCCGCGGGCGGCCCGGCCGAAGGGCCGGTCGGCGTCCCCGCCCTCAGGCGCCGGCCTCGGCGGCGCGCAGGCGCTCGCCCAGCGCGACCAGGGCCTCCTCGGGGAGGGTCTCCTCGATGAGCGGGAAGAGCCGGCGCTCTTCGAGCTCGACGTGGGCTGCGAGGCGGGCGCCGAGGTCGTGGAGGAGCTCGACCGGCGCCTCGGAGGTGAGGCGGTCGGCGTCGCGGCGGATCGCGACGTGCTCGAGCAGGACCTGCACGACGACCGGGTGGTCGGGGTCGGCGTGGGCGGCGAACGCGGGAAGCAGCACCTCCTCCTCGATGCGGAAGTGCAGGCGCTCGCCGGTCTCCCAGTGCTCGCGGAACGCGCGGGCGGCGTCGGCGGCGGTCTCGGCGGTCGCGCGGCGCAGCTTCAGCGCGGACACCAACGCCTGATGGTGGTCCTGCGACAGCGGGACGAGCGCGGGATGGCGCTTCACGGTCCCCGCACCGTACCCGCGCTCCGGCCCGCCGGGTCCGGAAGAACTACGGATTGACGATCGGAATTGACGCGGATAGCGTCGAGGACCGCGCTTGGTCTCATGGCGGAATGCCGAGCCATGTCCGCGACCAGGCACCCTCCCCGCACGACGCGGCGCGCATCGCCGCGAACGTCGCGTCGCTGCCGGTGCGCCGCTGGGTCGAGCGCCGCCGCGTGGTGCTCCTCGCCGCAGCCCTCCTGTTCGCCGGCGTCTTCGCACTGCGCATGGCCGGCGGCGACGCCACCGACGGCATCGACCTGCTGTACGTCGTGCCGGTCTCGCTCGTCGCGCTCGAGCTCGGCCTCCCCGGCGGCGCCGCCGCCGCGGCGCTCGCGCTGGCCCTGCTGGCCGCGTGGGCGCTTGCCACGAACGCCGACCTCGCCGCGGTGGGCGTGTCCGCGCGCGCCGTCGCCTACGCGGCGGTCGGGCTGATCGCCGGACGCTTCAGCGACCGCATGCGCGAGGGTCAGACGCGCCACCGGCAGCTGCTCGACACGGGCCTCGCGGTCTCGCACCTCACGCGCGACGGCGATCTCCCGGCGAACGTCGCCCGCGACATCCGCGTCCTCCTGGGCGCGCGCGGCGTCGCGGTCGAGCTCGACGACGGCCCGACCGTCAGCGACGGCACGCTCGGCGACGACGTCGAGCGCGTGGCGATCGTCGCGCGCAAGGGACGGGCCGGCACGCTGACGGTCGACGCCGGCCGCCGGCTGTCGGACGAGGACCGCACGGTGCTGGGGATCGTCGCGGTCCAGGTGGCGGTCGCCGCCGACAACCGCCAGGTGCTGGAGCTCGAGCGCGAGCGCACCGCGATCCGCACCGAGCTGGGCGAGACGCGCCGCCGGCTCGACGAGCGCTCCGAGCAGATCCGCCGGCTGATGCTGCGCCACGAGGCGGAGCGCCACGAGGTCGCCGACCAGCTGCACGAGGACGCCGCCCAGATGCTCACCGCGGTCCTGCTGGGGCTGCGCGCGATCGAGCGCGAGCTGGGGTCGGCGCCGGCGCCGGAAACCCTGGGCGCGGTGCGCTCCGACGTCGACGCGACGCTGCGGTCCCTGCGCGACCTCGCGGTGAGCCTGCGGCCGCCCAGCCTCTCGCTCGGCCTGCGGGCCGCGCTCGAGGGGCTCGCCGACGGGGCGCGCGAGCGCGGCATCGCCGCCGTGACGATCGCCGTCGACGACGCGACCGACCTCGCGCCCGAAGACGAGGCGCTGGCCTTCCGCGCGGTCGAGGACGCGATCGGCGCCATCGGCGCGGCGGGGGCGGTGCGCGTCGCGACCCGGGGCGGCGGCGAGCGCCTCGCGATCGACGTCGACGACCTGCGCGACGTGGACGCCGACCGGCTCGCCGTGCTGCACGCGCGCCTGGAGCTGGCGGGCGGCACGCTGGAGCGCGGCGACGCGACGCTGCGCGCCGTCCTGCCGCTGCGATCGGCGGCGTCGTTCTAGATCTCGCGCTCCGGCGCGGTCATCTCGCCGCCGGCGTCGCCGGTGTTGACGGTGCCGCGCGGCTCGATCAGCAGCACGTGGGTCTCCTCGTCGGCCTTCGGGCAGTGCTCGACCCCCTTGGGGACGACGAAGAGCTCGCCGGGCCCGAGCACGACGTCGCGATCGCGCAGCTGGATCGTCAGCCGGCCGGAGAGGACGAGGAAGAAGTCGTCGGTGTCCTCGTGGCGGTGCCAGACGAACTCCCCGAGCACCTTCACGACGGCCAGCTTGTGGTCGTTGAGGTAGCCGACGATGCCCGGCTGGTACGGCCCGTCGAGCAGCGCCAGCTTCTCCGCGAGGTTGACCTTGTCGTCCATGCGCCCAGCCTCGCACCCCACGCGGGCGCGCGCGAACCGCGCCGAACCGCGTTTGGAACCCGCGGACGGAGGGAACCGTCCGGCCGAGATGCCCACGTTCCGTTGCACGACCTGCGGCGAGCCGAGCGGCGACGCCGCCGGCCGCTGCCGTGCCTGCGGCTCGCGCACGTTCACGTTGAGCCGCGCCGCCCGCGACCCCGTTCTGCGCCTCGACCGGCCGGCCGCCCAGGTGGTGCCGATCGGCGACGCGCCGAGCCTGCGCCCGGATGCGCGCGAAGGGGTAGCGTTGTCACGGCGGACATGACCGAGTTCCCCAAGCCAACGTTCTCCGTCAGGGACGAGGATCTCGACGACGAGACCCGGGTCCTCACCGCGTCCGGCGAGATCCACGTGTCGACCGCGCCGGAGCTGGCCGCGCACCTGAACGCGGCGCTCGCCGCCGGCCGCACCCGCCTCGTGCTCGACTTCGGCGACGTCGCGTTCATCGACTCGACCGGGCTGAGCGTCCTGCTCAACGCCCTGCGGCGCCTCACGCGCACCGGCGGGTCGATGGTGCTGGCCTGCTCGAACCCCACGGTCCTGCGCCTGTTCGAGATCACGCGCCTGGACGCGACCTTCGACATCGTGCCGACGAGAGACGCAGCCGTGGAACACTCGCCCGGGGGGCGAGGCTCCATTGCGGGTGTTCGCCCGGGCGGCGAAACCCGCGTCGGCAGGTAGCTACGCGCGCTCCGCCGCCAGGACCGGCGGCGCCCCGTACGGCACCAGCACCGACGGCAGCTCGACCGAGCCGTCCTCGCGCTGCCCGTTCTCCAGCAGCGCGATGATCGTGCGGCCCACCGCCACGGCGGTGCCGTTCAGCGTGTGCGCGACCACCGGGCGCCCTCCGCCCTCGGGCCGCACCCGGATCTCCAGCCGCCGCGCCTGGAAGTCCGTCGTGTTCGAGCACGACGTCAGCTCCCGGTAGGCGCCCTGGCCCGGCAGCCACGCCTCGCAGTCGAACTTGCGCACGGCGCTGGACCCGAGGTCGCTCACCGCGATGTCGACCACCCGGTAGGGGATGCCGAGCGCGCCCAGCAGCTCCTCCTCGATGCTCAGCAGCCGCTCGTGCTCGGCGGGGCTGTGCTCCGGCGCCACGAACGCGAACATCTCGACCTTGTCGAACTGGTGGACGCGGAAGATGCCGCGCGTGTCGCGGCCGGCCGCGCCGGCCTCGCGGCGGAAGCACGACGAGAAGCCGGCGTAGCGCAGCGGCAGGTCGCGGGCCTCGAGGATCTCGCCCGCGTGCAGCGAGGCGAGCGGCACCTCGCTGGTCCCGGTGAGGAACAGCGGGTCGTCGGCCAGCCGGTAGATCTGCTGCTCGGTGTCGGGCAGGAAGCCGGTGCCGAACAGCGCCTCCTCGCGCACCAGCACCGGCGGGATGACCGGCTCGTGGCCGTGTCCGCGGAGGACCTCCATCGCCCAGCGCACGAGCGCGAGCTCGAGCATCACCAGATCGCCCTTGAGATAGGCGAACCGCGAGCCGGCGACGCGGGCGCCCGCCTCCATGTCGATCATCGGGCCCGCCAGCTCGAGGTGGTCGCGCGGGTTGGGCAGCGTCCGCGGCTCGCCGACCTCGCGCAGCACGGTGTCCTCCGGCGGCGCCTCGTCGACCGGCGGGTTGGGCAGCGCCGCCATCGCCGCGCGCAGCTTCTCCTCGACGTCGGCGAGCTCGCCCTGCAGCGCCTTCTCGCGGGCGCTGACCTCGCGCATCGCCGCGATCGCCTCGGCGGCGTCGTCGCCGGCGCGCTTGGCCGCCGCGATCGCCTCCGACGCCTCGTTCTTGCGCGCGCGCAGCTCCTCGAGCTCGGGCAGCACCTGCCGCCGGCGCGCGTCGAGCCTCAGGACCTGGTCAACCTGCTGGTCGGAGCCGTCGCCGCGACGGGCCAGTGCCGCGCGGACCGCTTCGGGCTCGGCGCGCAGCCTGCGCAGATCGAGCACGAGGCGCCGTCCCTCCTACTGCGACAGGGAGGGGTCGTCCTGGCTGTCCTGCGAGTCCGACCCGGACGCGGACCCGGAGTACTTCGCGACGAACTCGGCGACGGCCTGGGCGTCTTCGCCGACCACGATGTTCTGCGGCATGATCGCGCCGGAGAAGCCGCCGTTGCGGATCGCGTACAGCACCTGGTCGACGGTCTCGTGGCGCTGGTTGAAGTTCGGCCCGTCGGTGCGCTCGAGATCGTGGATCTGGGTGTTGGAGCCCTCGGCGGCGGCCGCCGACAGGGTGTGGCAGCCCGAGCAGCGGTCGTGGAAGAGCTGGGCGCCGCGGTTGACGAGCTCGGAGTTGGCGGGGTTGTCCTCGACCTTCGCCTCGCCGCACGCGCCGACGGCGCCGGCCACGGCGAGCGCGCCGACGACGGTCGCGATCCTCAGGTGCTTGACGGTCATGCGGGGCCGGATCATAGGGAACCGGGTAGGAGCGCGACCCGCGGTGGCGAAGACCGTGACGTCCCCGGCGCCGGCCGACCCGTGACCGCGGCCTGCGAGCGACGCCTGCGGCCCACGGACGGCGGCAACCGCGGCCGGCGCCGGGACCTCCCCCGACCGGGGGGTGGCGGCTGCCAGACTCTCCTCATGGCCGGCTCCGTCACCGACGTCCAGCGCGACTACCGCGCCTCGATCGGGCACTTCGCGACCGGCGTCGCCGTCGTCACGGCCTCCGGGCCCGACGGCCACGCGGGGATGACGACCAACGCGGTCAGCTCGCTGTCGCTCGACCCGATCCTGCTGCTCGTCTGCTTCGACAACACCAGCCGCACGCTGCCCGTCGTGCGCGCGTCGCGCCGGTTCGCCGTCAACGTGCTGCGCGCCGGCGACGAGGAGCTGGCGGCGGTGTTCGCCTCCAAGCGGGTGCCCGAGGAGAAGTTCGCGGCGGTGACCCACAACGTCGACCACGGCGTGCCGGTGCTCGACGACGCGCTGGCCTGGTTCGTGTGCGACGTGCACGAGCTGCTGCCCGGCGGCGACCACACGATCGCGGTCGGCCGGGTGGAGCGCTTCGACCACGATCCGGCCGGGGAGCCGCTGCTGTGGTTCCGCGGGGGCTACGCCCACATCGACCCCAGCGACCTCGCGCAGCGGTAGCCCGCGGGTTTCGCCCCGGGCGAACACCGCAAGAGAACCGAGCCCTCTGGGCGAGCGCTCCCCTAGAACCCGGCGGCCGTCAGCGCCGCTCGGGCCAGCAGGAACGCGTTCGCCGCCGCCGCCAGCGTCATCACGCCGGTCTCGCGCCGGCGCACGAGCGTCCGGATCCACTCCTGCTCCTCCACCGGCAGCTTCGCGACCGCCTGCGCGTCGGGGAGCTCGCGCGCGTCGAGGACCGACCGCGCGCTGACGAGCCGGAACTGCTCCGCCACGAACGACAGGCCCAGCGGCACGAGCACGTAGACCCAGAACAGCCCCTCGTCGGGCCGGTGGCCGGCGATCGCGAGCACGCCGCAGATCAGCGCGAACACGACGATCCCCGTCTGGCCGAGCCGCGCGAGCACCCAGAACACCGGGCTGTGCAGGAATCGCGACCAGCACACCGCCCCCCATGCCGCAGCGGCGGCGTTCAGTCCGGCGGCCGCCCACGCGGCCGCGATCACGACTCCGTTCATCTCGTGGCTCCTGGCACTAAGTAACAACCTCGCACAAGCCCCTGCTATAACCCGACCCGCAGTGCTTCGCTCCTACCTCCCCGCCATCGTCTTCCTGGTCATCGGCGGCGTCATCGGCCTGGTGTTCACGTACGCGAACACCCTCCTGGGCCCCAAGCCGCGCAAGACCATCAAGGCCACCTACGAGCCTTACGAGTCGGGCATGCCGAGCGAGGTGAAGCGGACGTTCCGCTTCGGGATCAGCTTCTACATGATCGCGATGCTGTTCATCCTCTTCGACATCGAGGTCATCTTCCTGTTCCCGATCGCGGTGCAGCTGCGGGAGTTCGGGACGTTCGCGATGTGGGAGGCGGTCACGTTCATCGGCCTCCTGGCGGTCGCGTTCGTCTACGTCTGGCGACGGGGGGCCCTGTCATGGAGGTGATCCGCCAGGACCCGTCGGACTTCCGGGCCCGCGGCATCCGGGCGCGCGACGCGCTGCGCGGCGACCTCGAGGGCGCCGACCTGGAGAAGTACGTCGAGGAGCGGGTCCTCACGACCACGCTCGACAAGGCGCTGAACTGGGCGCGCGGGAACGCCATCTTCCCGGCCACGTTCGGCCTGGCCTGCTGCGCGATCGAGATGATGACCCTGGTCGCCGGTCACGTCGACATCGCGCGCTTCGGCGCCGAGGCGTTCCGCGGCTCGCCGCGCCAGTCGGACCTGATGATCATCTCGGGCCGGATCAGCATCAAGATGGCCCCGATCGTGCGCCGCATCTACGACCAGATGCTGGAGCCGAAGTGGGCGATCGCGATGGGCGCCTGCTCGTCGTCGATGGGCGTGTTCAACAACTACGCGATCGTCCCGGCCGACAAGTTCATGCCGGTCGACGTGCACGTCCCGGGCTGCCCGCCGCGTCCCGAGGCCGTCATGCACGGGATCCTCAAGCTCCGCCAGATGATCCAGGACGACCCCGCGATGGGCTGGCGCGACCGCTACGAGGCGCGCGGCACCGAGGAGGTCGTCGGGGACCCCGCCGCCTTCCCCACCGCCATCAACGTCCTGGGGCCGGAGGACACCGACCGTGCCTGACGCGACGGGGCTCGAGCTGCTGGCCGGCGAGCTGCGCGACGCCGACCCCGACTGCGTCCTCGACACCCTGTACTTCCGCGACAAGGCGCGCATCGCGATCAGGCCCGACCGCGCCCGCGAGGTGCTGCAGTTCCTGCGCGGCAAGGGCTTCACGTTCCTGGCCTCGGTGCACGGCCTCGACTACTACCCCGAGGAGCCGCGCCTGGGGGTGCAGTACGAGCTGCTGAACATGCAGGACGTCGACCGCATCACGGTCACGCTGCGCGTCCCGACCGACGCCCCCGAGGTCCCGTCGGTCACGCCCGACTGGCCGACGGCCAACCACCAGGAGCGCGAGATCTTCGACATGTTCGGCGTGATCTTCACCGGTCACCCGGACCTGCGGCGCATCCTGATGCCCGAGGACTACGAGGGCCATCCGCAGCGCCGCGACTTCCCGATCGGCGGCGAGCCGGTCCTCTTCACCCACCAGCAGGCGCACGGCGTCGACTACACGGTCGGCGTGGATCGCATCCATCCGGGGAGCAGGACGCCGTCATGAGCAGCGTCAGCGAGTACCGCCGATCCGAGCAGGCCGTCGACGTCGCCGAGGCCGGCGGCATCGTCGCCCAGGCCCTCACCGAGTGGGGCGGCGACGAGGAGCTGCTGACGATCAACCTCGGGCCGCACCACCCGGCCACCCACGGTGTGCTGCGGCTGCTGACCACGCTCGAGGGCGAGGTCATCCGCGACATCAAGCCGATCATCGGCTACGTCCACACCGGCATCGAGAAGACCGCCGAGCAGAAGAGCTACTGGAAGGTCATCCCCGTCATCGAGCGGATGGACTACCTCGCGTACTACTTCAACGCGATGGCCTACTGCGGGGCGGTCGAGACGCTCCTGGAGCTCGAGGTCCCCAAGCGCGCCCAGTACCTGCGGGTGATCCACCTCGAGCTGTGCCGGATCATGAGCCACATGGTGTGGCTGGGCACCTCCGCGCTCGACGTGGGCGCGATGTCGCTGCTCTTCTACTGCTTCCGCGAGCGCGACAACATCCTCGACCTGTTCGAGATGTCCTCCGGCCAGCGCATGCACACGCGCTACATCCAGGTCGGCGGCGTGATGGAGGACATCCCGAAGGGCTTCGAGGAGAAGTGCCGGGCGTTCTGCAAGCGGATGCCGAAGGCGGCCGACGACTTCAACGCGCTGCTGACGCGCAACGAGATCTTCCTCAACCGCATGCGCAACGTCACGCCGCTCGACGAGAAGACGCTGCTCGAGCTGGGCGTGACCGGGCCGCTGCTGCGGGCCGCGGGCAACCCATGGGACCTGCGCAAGGCGCAGCCGTACTCCAGCTACGACGACTTCGACTTCAAGATCCCGGTCGGCACCAAGGGCGACAACTGGGATCGCTACGCGGTGCGCATGGCCGAGATCTACGAGTCGGTGAAGATCATCGAGCAGGCGCTCGACGGCCTCCCCGAGGGCCCGCACATCGCCGACGACCGCAAGGTCGTGCTGCCGCCCCGCCACGAGCTGGCGACCTCGATGGAGGCGCTCATCCACCACTTCAAGCTCGTGACCGAGGGCTTCCGGGTGCCGCCGGGCGAGGTCTACTACCCGATCGAGGGCCCGCGCGGCGAGTACGGCTGCTTCGTGCGCAGCGACGGCTCCAGCAAGCCCGCGCGCGTGCACATGCGCGACCCCTCCTTCGTCAACCTGCAGGCGCTGGCGCCGATGGTGCGCGACTCCTACCTCGCGGACCTGATCGCGACGCTCGCGATGCTCGATCCGATCCTGGGCGGCATCGACCGATGAGCTTCGAGGTCCGGCGGTTCTCGCATGGCTCCCGCGTGCCCGACTGGAACGACGCGGTCGACCTGACGAAGGATCCGGCGTCGGTCCCCGACCCGGCGACCACGCCCGTCCCCGCCGAGCTGCGCGCGGAGATCGAGGCGGCGATGGCGAGGTACCCCGACCACCGCAGCGCCGCGCTGCCCGCGCTGGCCGCCGTCCAGCGCCACCACGGCTGGTGCTCGCCCGAGGGGATCGAGCAGGCCGCGTGCGTCATGCGGCTCACCCCCGCCTACCTGACCGCGGTCGCGACGTTCTACGACATGTTCGACACGCAGCCCGTCGGGCGCCATCGCGTGTACGTGTGCACGAACATCTCGTGCTCGCTGCGCGGCGCCGACGAGCTGTGCGAGCGCATCGAGCAGGCGGCCGCCGGCGACCCGGACATCAACGTGCGCCACTTCGAGTGCCTCGGCGCGTGCGACATCGCGCCGATGGCGTCCGTCGACGGCGTGTACGTCGGCCCCATCGAGCTCGACGAGGTCGACGAGCTGATCGACGACATCCGCAACGACCGACCGCCGCTGCCGCGCAAGCAGCTGCGCCTGCGGCCCTCGGCGGACACGCTGCCGCTCGACGGGAAGGACCGGAGCTGATGGAGAAGCTGCTCTTCAAGGACATCGACGAGCCCGGGCTCAACACGATCGACGTCTACCGCCGTCGCGGCGGGTACGAGAGCCTGCGCAAGGCGCTGGCGATGCCGCGCGAGGCGGTCCTGAACGAGCTGCTCGCCTCCGGCCTGCGCGGCCGCGGCGGCGCCGGCTTCGCGATGGGCAAGAAGGTGTCGTTCCTGCCCAAGGGCGCGATGGACGTCTACCTGTGCTGCAACGCGGACGAGTCCGAGCCGGGCACGTTCAAGGACCGCGAGATCATGCAGAAGAACCCCCATCTGCTGATCGAGGGGATCATCATCGCCGCCTACGCCGCCGGCGCGAACAAGGCGTTCATCTACATCCGCGGCGAGTACGTGCTGCAGGCCGACATCCTCGACGCCGCGGTGAAGGAGGCCGAGGCGGCCGGGTTCCTGGGCGAGAGCATCCTCGGGTCCGAGCACTCGCTGTCGCTCGTCGTGCACCGCGGCGCCGGCGCCTACATCTGCGGCGAGGAGACCGCGCTGCTCGACTCGCTCGAGGGCAAGCGCGGCAACCCGCGCCTGAAGCCGCCGTTCCCGGCCAACCAGGGCCTCTACCAGGGCCCGACGCTCATCAACAACGTCGAGACGCTCTCGACCGTGCCGTTCATCATCCAGATGGGCGGCGAGGAGTACGCCAAGCTCGGCGTCGAGAACTCGACCGGCACGAAGCTCGTCTCGGTCTCCGGCCACGTCAAGCGGCCCGGCAACTACGAGATCGAGCTGGGCATGCGCTCCCGCGACATCATCTACGGGCTGGCCGGCGGGCCTCCCGACGGGCGCAAGGTCAAGCTGTGGTTCCCGGGCGGCTCCTCGTCGCCCGTGCTCACCGGCAGCGACGAGGACCTCGACCTGCCCTACGACTTCGACACGATGGCGAAGGCCGGCACGATGCTCGGGTCCGGCGCGATCATCGTCGTCGACGACTCCACCTCGGTCGTCGACGTGGCCTACAAGACGGCGTACTTCTACCGCCACGAGTCCTGCGGCAAGTGCACGCCGTGCCGCGAGGGCACGAACTGGACCGTGAAGATGCTCGAGCGCATCAAGGCGGGCGAGGCCACGCCGATGGACCTCGACATCATCGCCTCGGTCTGCACGAACATCATCGGCCACTGCCTGTGCGTGCTCGGCGACGCGATGGCGATGCCGATCGGCTCGATGGTGCAGAAGTTCCGGGCCGAGTTCGAGGAGGAGATCGAGCGCCGCCGCGAGGAGGCGTGGGCCGCGACGGTCGCGCCCGAGCCGGAGCTGCCGCTGATCCAGGGAGCCGTGGCGTAGTGCCCCGCCCCGAGGTCAAGATGATCACCTTCTCGATCGACGGTCGAGAGGTCCAGGCGCCCGAGAACATGATGCTCGTCGACGCCGCCAAGTACGGCGACGTCGAGATCCCCGTCTTCTGCTACGAGCCCAAGCTCGGCCAGCCGGTCGGCGCGTGCCGCATGTGCCTCGTCGAGATCGAGGGCATCCCGAAGCTGCAGACCGGCTGCTCCACGCCGGTCAAGGACGGCATGGTCGTGCACACGCAGACGCAGCGGGTGCACGAGGCCCAGGAGGCCGTCGTCGAGTTCCTGCTGCTCAACCACCCGCTGGACTGCCCGGTCTGCGACAAGGGCGGCGAGTGCCCGCTGCAGGACATCTCCTTCGGCTGGGGCGGCGGCCGCTCGCGGTTCATCGAGCCCAAGCGCCACTTCCAGAAGCCGCTGGAGCTCAGCCCGCTGATCGCGATCGACCGCGAGCGCTGCATCCTCTGCTACCGCTGCGTGCGCTACTCGCAGGAGGTCGCCGAGGACTATCAGCTCGTCCTGCAGGAGCGCGGCGCCGCCTCGTACGTGGCGACGTTCGACGGCCACCCGTACGTGGCCCCGTTCAGCGGCAACATCATCGAGCTGTGCCCGGTGGGCGCGCTCACCAGCACGCCGTACCGCTTCCGCGCGCGCCCGTGGGACATCGAGGGCGCCGGCACGGTCTGCACGATGTGCCCGGGCCAGTGCAACGTGACGCTGACCGTCCGCGACGAGCGCGTCCTGCGCGTGCTCGCGCGCGACAACGAGGAGGTCGACGACGGCTGGCTGTGCGACCGCGGCCGCTTCGCCTACCAGTCCTTCCACGTCGACGAGCGCATCACGAGCCCGATGGTCCGCGACGGCGGCGTCCTGCGCCCCGTGTCCTGGGACCGCGCGCTCGACGAGGCCGCCGCCGCGCTGAGGCGCGCCGGCGGCTCGGTCGCCGCGATCGCCGGCGGCGGCACGACCAACGAGGAGGGCTTCCTCCTGCAGCGGATCGTGCGCGAGGCGCTCGGCTCGCCGCACCTGGACTCCCAGCGCGCGCCCGTCGACCGCCGGTCGCTCATCGCGATCGGCGACCCCGGCCTGCAGGCGACCGTCCCCGACATCGAGTACGCCCACGCCGTCCTCGTGCTCGACACCGAGCCCGTCGACGAGATGGCGATCCTCGACCTGCGCATCCGCAAGGGCGTGCGCCGCAACCGCGTGAAGCTGGCGATCGCCGGCGCGCGGCCCAGCTCGCTGGACCCCAACGCCGCGCTGTCGGTGCGCTTCGCCCCGGGCGGCGGCCCCGCGTTCGCGGCCGAGCTGGTCGCCGCCGCGCGCGGCGAGCAGGCCGGCGACGACGCCCGCGCCGTGATCGACCTGCTGCGCGGCGCCGGCGAGGACGTCGTGATCGTCGCGTCCGAGCGGGTGGGCGGCGCGCTCGCCGCGCTCGCCGACGCCCTGGGCCTGCGCGACCGCGAGGGCGCCGGCCTCATCGTCGTGCCGTCCAGCGCCAACGGGCGCGGCCTGCGCGAGGTCGGCGTGCTGCCCGACGCCGGCCCGGGCCTGGCCCCGGTCGAGCACGCCGGCCTGCACGCCGCCGACATCGCCCGCGAGGGCGCGCAGGGCCGCCTGGCCGCGCTGTGGCTGGTGAACGTCGACCCGCTGCGCGACCTGCCCTACCGCGACCGCTGGGAGCAGGCGCTCGACCGCGCCTCCACGGTCATCGCCCACGCCGCCTTCCTCACCGAGGGCGTCCGCGAGCACGCGACCGTCGTCTTCCCGTCCGAGTCCTACGCCGAGAAGGACGGCACGCTCACGCACCCCGACGGGCGCCTGCAGCGCGTGCGCCCCGGCATCGGCCTGCAGGGCGACGACCGCTACGGCTGGCAGGTCATGACCGAGCTCGGCAACCGCCTCGGCCTGGAGCTGCGCATCCTCACCGCGGGCATGGCGCTCGCCGAGGTCGCCGGGGCCGTCCCCTTCTACGCCGGGCTCACCCAGGACGAGATCGGCGGGCGCGGCGTGCGCTGGCAGGAGCGCGAGGCCGCGAGCGCCTACCCGCGTCCCGAGGGCGTGCCGCCGCTGGCGCCGCCCGTGGTCCGCGAGGCCGAGGGCGCTCTGCGCCTGGGCACGTTCCGCTCGATCTGGGCCTCGCCCGAGGTCGAGCACTCGCCCGCGCTGAAGTTCCTCGTGCCGCGCCAGCGTGTCGAGATGGCGCCCGCCGACGCCGAGCGCCTGGGCGTCGACGACGGCCAGCACGTCGTCGTGTCGGCGAACGGGTCGCGCGTGGCGGCGACCGTCGCCCTGCGCCACGCGGTGCCGGCCGGCTCGGTCTTCCTGCAGGACGGCCTCGAGCACGACGCCGCCAACGTGCTGACCGGCTCCGTCGTCGAGGTCCGCCCGGCCGTGACGAGCGAGGTGGCCGGCTGATGTTCGCCGACGTCTTCCTCGTCGAGCCGTGGTGGATGCAGCTCGCGAAGTCGCTGGTCATCTTCCTCGTCGTCTTCAACATGGTGCCGATCACGCTGCTGGTCGAGCGCAAGCTGCTGGGCCGCTTCCAGGGCCGCTACGGCCCCAACCGCGTCGGCCTCTACGGCGCCCTGCAGCCGCTGGCCGACATCGGAAAGCTGCTGGGCAAGCAGCAGTTCGCGCCGCGCCACGCCCAGCACTTCCTGTACGTGATCGCCCCGTGCCTGTCGGTGATCGCCGCGGCGGGCGTGATCGCGATCATCCCGTTCGGCCCGACCGTCGACATCTTCGGGACCGAGACCGGCCTGTACGGCATCGACGTCTCGGTCGGGATCCTGTTCGTCTTCGCGCTCGGCGCGATCAGCTTCTACGGGCTGATGCTCGGCGGCTGGGCGTCGACGAACAAGTACTCGTTCCTGGGCTCGATGCGCGCCGCCGCGCAGCTCATCTCCTACGAGGCGGCCCAGGGCCTGGCGCTCGTCGGCGTCGTCATCACGGCCGGCTCGCTGTCGCTCGTCGACATCGTCGAGGCGCAGGCGGGCATGTGGTACTTCATCCCGCAGTTCGTCGGCTTCATCATCTTCATGATCGCCGGCTTCGCCGAGTCCAACCGGGCGCCGTTCGCGCTGCCCGAGGGCGAGGCCGAGATCATCGGCGGCTACGGCACCGAGTACGGCGGCGGGCGTTTCGCCAACTACTACATGGCGGAGTACCTCGAGGTCGTCGTGATCTCGTTCCTGACCGCGACGCTGTTCTTCGGCGGCTGGCAGCTTCCGTTCGGCATCGACCCGCCGCACTGGGTCGACCCGATCGTCGTGATCGTCAAGGCGACGTTCTTCATCTTCTTCTTCATCTGGGTCCGCGCGACGCTGCCCGCGCTGCGCTACGACCAGCTCATGAGCTTCGGCTGGAAGGTGCTGCTGCCGCTGGCGATGCTCAACACCCTCGCGACCGCAGTCCTGGTGGTGACCGTCTTTTGACCCCTCCCTACGATCCCGGCGACGTCGTCGAGGTCCTGCGCGCGCCCGAGCCGGGCGGCGCGGGCGGCGCGTACCGCGCGTTCGGCGAGACGCTCCGCGGCCTGAAGACGACCTTCAAGCGGATGACCGAGAAGCCGGTCACCGTGCAGTACCCGGAGGAGAAGTACCCGGTGTACCCGCGCTTCCGCGGGCGCCACAAGCTGCACCGCTTCGAGGACACCGGGCTGGAGAAGTGCGTGGGCTGCTCGCTGTGCGCGGCCGCCTGCCCGGTCGACTGCATCCGCGTCGTCGCCGCCGAGAACGACCCCGACCACCGGGTGTCGGCCGGCGAGCGCTACGCCGCGGTCTACGAGATCAACATGGCTCGCTGCATCTTCTGCGGCTACTGCGAGGTCGCGTGCCCGTTCGACGCGATCACGATGGGTCACGACTACGAGCTGTCCGACTACGACCGCTCCGACCTGATCTTCACGAAGGAGATGCTGCTCTCCGAGCCGCTCGAGCGCACGCCGCTGCGACGGGAAGGCGAGTAGGTTCCAGGCGGCCGATGGCGGAGTTCTTCTACTTCCTGTGCGCGATCGTGGCGATCGCGGGAGCGATCGGGGTCGTGGCCCTGCGCAACCCGTTCTACGCGGTGCTGTCGCTGGTGTGCCACCTGTTCGCGCTCGCGGGCCTGTTCCTGCTGCTGCGCGCCGAGTTCGTGGCGTTCGCGCAGGTCGTGGTCTACGCCGGCGCCGTCATGGTGCTGTACGTGTTCGTCGTCGGCTACATCGGCGGCGACGACGAGTCGGTGCGCCCGTGGGACGGGCCGGCGCAGAAGGGCGTCGCGCTCGTGTTCGCGGGCATGCTGTTCGTCGAGCTGTGCCTGGCGATCCTCGGCTCGGGCCTGAAGGCGCTCGACGGCGAGGGCGCCCCGTACCAGGCCGGCTTCGGCTCGCCCGGGCAGATCGGCGAGCTGTTCCTGACGACCTTCCTGTTCGCGTTCGAGGCCGCGTCCATCCTGCTGCTGATCGCCGCCGTCGGCGCCGTCGTCCTGGCCCGCCGCCGCGGCGCGGGCCGCGTGGTGGCCGACCGCATGACGTTCACGGAGTTCATGCGCCCGATCGGCACCGGCACCACCGCCGAGGCCGTGGGCACGCGCGACGCGGGCATCAACCTGCCCGCGCCGACGACCGACGTCGTGTCCGAGCGCGGGCGCGAGCAGCTCGAGGCCGGGCGAGGTGAGCGCCAGTGAGCATCGAGTGGTTCCTCGTCGTCTCCGCGATGATCTTCTGCATCGGCGCCGGCGGCGTCCTCACGCGCCGCAGCCCGCTGGTCACGCTGCTGTGCCTCGAGCTCATGCTCAACGCCGGCAACCTCGCGCTGATCGCCTTCAGCCGCATGTGGGGCAACGCCGAGGGCCAGGTCTTCGCGATCATCGTGATGGTCGTGGCCGCCTGTGAGGTCTGCGTCGGCCTCGGCGTGATCGTCGCGATGTACCGCCGCCGCCTGCCGATCGACGTCGACGACATGAGGGAGCTGCACGGGTGACGACCGCTGCCTGGCTCGTCCTGGCGTTTCCGCTCGCCGGGACGGTGATCATCGGCCTGGGCTTCAAGCTCTGGCCCGGGCGCACCGCCGGTTGGATCGGGACGCTGGCGATTCTCGCCTCGTTCGTCTGCGCGGTCATCACCTTCCTGGACCTGCAGGACCGCGACGAGCACCACAAGCAGGCGACGTCGACGCTGTTCGACTACGCGAACACCGTCGGGGTCGACGCGAAGCTGACGATCCTCGTCGACCCGCTGTCGGTCCTGATGATGCTCGTGGTGACCGGCGTCTCGACGCTGATCCACCTCTACTCGGTCACCTACATGACGGGCGACCGGGGGTTCAACCGGTACTTCGCGTACCTGAACTTCTTCGTCTTCTCGATGCTGCTGCTGGTGCTCAGCGGCAACTTCGTCCCGCTGATCATCGGCTGGGCGTTCGTCGGCGCCGCGTCGTACCTGCTGATCTCGTTCTGGTACCGCCGCAGGACGGCGACGAGCGCGGGCGTCAAGGCGTTCGTCATCAACGTCGTCGGCGACATCGGCCTGATGCTCGGCGCGTACTTCATCCTGCGCGAGTTCGGGACCCTCGACTTCCTCGGCGTCTTCGAGCAGGCGGGCGCCGCGCCGGTGAACACGGCCAACCTCGTCGCGGGGATGATCCTGGTCCTCGTCGGCGCGTTCGCGAAGTCCGCGCAGATGCCGTTCCACACCTGGCTCGCGGACGCGATGGAGGGCCCCACCCCGGTCTCCTCGCTGATCCACGCCGCGACGATGGTGACCGCCGGCGTCTACCTGATCGCCCGCATGTGGCCGCTGTTCGAGGTCACGCCGGCCGCCGCGAACGTGGCGGCGATCGTCGGCGCCGTGACGCTGTTCGTCGCCGCGACGATCGCGCTGACCCAGACCGACATCAAGCGCGTCATCGCCTACTCGACGATGTCGCAGATCGGCTACATGATCATGGCCGTCGGGGCGGGCGCCTACGCGGCCGGCATGTTCCACTTCATGACGCACGCCTTCTTCAAGGCGCTGCTGTTCATGGCCGCCGGCTCCGTGATCGGCGCGATGGCCGGCATCCAGGACATGGACCGCATGGGCGGCTTCCGCAAGGCGATGCCGTTCACGTTCGTCACGATGCTCGTCGGCGGCCTGGCGCTGTCGGGGATCCCGCCGTTCTCGGGCTTCTTCTCCAAGGACGAGATCCTCGCCTACACCGCCCAGCGCGGCGGCTGGTTCTGGATCCTCGTCGTCGCCGGCTACGCGGCCGCGTTCCTGACGGCGGTCTACACGTTCCGCATGATCTTCCGCGTGTTCGGCGGCGAGCCGGTGCAGGAGGCGCGCGAGCTCGAGCAGGGCCACCTGCACCACGCCGAGGTGCACGTCAACCCGACCGACGGCGAGGTCGAGGACACCGACGTCGGCTTCCCGGGCCCCGAGCACTTCATCGCCGAGCGCGCGTTCCCGATGAAGGTCGCGATGGGCACGCTGGCGCTGCTGGCCACGATCGCCGGCGCGCTGCAGATCCCCGAGGTCACGCACGCGATCGACTCGTTCCTGCACCCGACGTTCGAGGGCAGCAAGTACTACGAGTCGCTGGCGCCGAGCGAGTCCTTCACGTTCATCGGCATGGCCGTCGGCGCGGTCATCGGCCTGAGCGGCATCTTCCTCGCCTGGCAGCTGTGGTCGCGCCACCGCGGCGTGACGGCCGGGCTCATCACGCGCCTGAAGCCGCTGTACGCGCTGTCGCACAACAAGTGGTACTTCGACGAGATCATCGACGCGCTGTTCGTGCGCCCCGCCGCGTGGGTGGGCCGCTTCGCCCAGCAGACGTTCGAGCGGCTCGTCGTCAACGGCGCCCTGGTCGGCGGCGCGTCGCTGATCGTGCGCGCCGGCTCGGCCGCGGTGCGCGCCGCCCAGTCCGGCCTCCTGCGCTCCTACGCCGCGCTGCTGCTGCTCGGCGTCGGCGGCGTCGCCCTCTACTTCCTCCTGCAGAGCTGACCGTCACCTGATGCCCCTGTCCATCCTCATCTGGCTGCCCGCCGCCGTCGGCCTCGTCGCCGCGCTCCTGCCGCGGTCGATCGGTCCCCGCCTCGCCGCGCTCGGCACGCTCGGCGCGCTCGGCATCGCGATCGGCCTGATCGCCGACTACGACCCGTCCAGCGGGCTGCAGCACGTCACCGACGAGACGTGGATCGCCGACCTCGGCATCCACTACAAGCTCGGGCTCGACGGCCTGAACCTGTTCCTGGTCGCGCTGACGACGCTCGGCTTCGCGGCCGCCGCGGTCGCCGCGAACTTCCGCACGTGGGAGCGCTCGCGCCTCTTCTACTTCCACCTGCTGCTCGGCGAGACCGCCGTGCTCGGCGCGTTCCTGGCGCAGGACCTGGCGCTGTTCGTCGCGTTCTTCGACCTGATGCTGATCCCGTTCTACTTCCTCGCCGGGCAGTGGGGCGACGGGGAGAACCGGGTCGCGGCGGTCACCAAGCTCGTCGTCTACACGTTCGTCGGGTCGCTGCTCATGCTGGCGGCGGCGATCGCCACCGGCGTGATGTCGGCCGGCGACGGCCAGGAGATCTCCTTCGCGCTGAGCGACCTGCGCGAGCGCACGCTCGGCGAGGGCACGCAGCAGTGGCTGTTCCTGCTGTTCGCGGCCGCCTTCCTCGTGAAGATGCCGGCGTTCCCGCTGCACGGCTGGATGCCCGACGGCTACCGGGCCATGCCGATCGAGGTGCTCGCGGTGTTCTCCGGCGTCCTGTCGAAGGTCGGCGCCTACGGCTTCCTGCGGATCGTGCTGCCGACGTTCCCCGACGCGAGCGCGCACTTCCAGGAGCTGATGCTGATCCTGGCGGTCGTCTCGATCCTGTACGGGTCGGCGATGGCGTTCACGACGACGAACGCGCGCCTGGTCGTCGGCTACTCGTCGGTCGCCCAGCTCGGCTTCATCACGCTCGGGATCTTCGCCCTCAACGACCAGGGCGCCCAGGGCGCGCTGCTGCAGATGATCAACCACGGCCTCGTGGTCGTCCCGCTGTTCCTGATCATCGGGCTGCTCGCGCGGCGCGCCGGGTCCGAGGACCTGCGCGACATGGGCGGCATCGCGTTCCGCGCGCCCGTCCTGGCGACGCTGTTCCTGATCGTCGCGCTGGCGACGCTGGCGATGCCGGGCTCGTCGAACTTCGTCGGCGAGTTCCTGATCCTGCTCGGCGTGTTCGAGTCGAAGATGGCGCTCGCGTTCATCGCGTCGATCGGCATCGCGCTCGCCGCCGTCTACGGGCTGCGGCTGTTCATCCGCGCGATGCACAACCGCGTGGGGGCCTCGGTCGAGTCGCGCGAGATCGCGCTGCGCGACGCCGTCGTGCTCGTCCCGCTCGTCGCCGTGATCCTGTTCTTCGCGGTGTACCCGCAGCTCGCGCTGTCGCGCGGTGAGGACAGCGTCGTGAGCACGATCGCCCCGGCCGTGGAGGTGACGCGATGATCGCCGCGACCGCACCGCACATCGACGTCGAGGCGCTGTCGCCGCTCCTGGCGCTGACCGGCGGCGGCCTGATCGTCCTGCTGGTCGGCCTCCTGCGCCCGCGCGTCGTGCGCGAGGTGCTCGTGCCGCTGCTGTCCCTCGTGGCGCTCGGCGCCGCCCTGGGCCTGTCGATCTGGCAGTGGGACACCGACACGGAGATCATCGCCGGCGCGCTGCGCGTCGACACGTTCGCGCTCGCGTTCACCGGCCTCGTGGTCATCTCGGCGATGGTCACGGTGCTGCTGTCGTGGCGCGCGGTCGCGCCGCGGGAGGCGGCCCACGGCGAGTACTACGCGATGGTGCTCGTGTCGGCCGCCGGCATGTCGGTGCTCGTGCAGGCGCAGAACCTCGTGTCGCTGTTCATCGGCTTCGAGCTGCTGTCGATCCCGCTCTACGTGCTGTGCGCGACCGAGATGCGGCGCGCGAGCTCGCTCGAGGCGGGCCTGAAGTACCTGATCATCGGCTCGGTCGGCTCGGCGACCCTGCTGTACGGCCTGGCGCTGATCTACGGCGCGACCGGCAGCACCGACTTCGCGACGATCGGCGAGTCGCTGAACACCGCGGGCGGCCCGGTCCGCGACCCGCTGTTCCTGACCGGCCTGGCGCTGAGCCTCGTCGGCCTGGCGTTCAAGGCGTCGGTGGCGCCGTTCCACCAGTGGACGCCCGACGCCTACGAGGGCGCGCCGACCCCGGTCACCGCGTTCATGGCGACCGCGACCAAGGTCGCCGCGCTGGGCGTGCTGATCCGCTTCTTCGACGTCGCGCTGATCAACGCGCAGCCGGACTGGGCGCCGGCCCTGGCGGCGCTGGCGACGATCACGATCGTCGTCGGCAACGTCGGCGCGATCGGCCAGACGTCGCTGAAGCGCCTGCTCGCGTGGTCGAGCGTGGCGCAGGCCGGCTACATCCTCGCCGGCATCGTCGTCGGCACCCAGCACGGGATCGAGGCGACGGCGTTCTACCTGGCCGCCTACCTCGTGATGAACATGGCCGCGTTCGCGGTGATCGTGGCGCGGGCGCGCGAGACCGGGCTGGGCGACGCGATCCAGGCGGTCGAGGGCATCGGCGCGACGAAGCCGCTGCTGGCCTGGCCGATGACGATCGCGATGCTGGGCCTGGCCGGCATCCCCGGCACGGCCGGCTTCGTCGGCAAGTTCTTCCTGATCGACGCGGCCGTCGACGGCGACTACGCGTGGCTGGGCATCGTGATCGTGGTGGGCTCCGCCGTGTCGCTCGTCTACTACCTGAAGGTGATCGCGGCGATGTGGATGCGGCCGCTGCCGCGCAGCGTCCCGGCGCTGGCCGGCGGCGCGCTCGACGAGCCGCCCGCCGACGCGCCGGTGGGGCCGCGCGCGGCTGGCTGGGAGGTCGTCCTGGTCGCCGTGGTGTGCGGCGTGGCGACGATCGTCCTGGGCATCGTGCCCGGACCGGTGTTCGACCTGGCCGGCGACGCCGCGGCGTCGATGAGCCACCTCTTCTAGCGGGGGCTTCAGGCGGGGCGCCCGGCGGCCGATGCCTGTCGGGAGTGGCCCCGCTCGTGCGTCTCGTCCTCCTGCTCTGCGCCGTGTCGCTGCCGGCCGTGCTGCCGGCTGCGGCGGGCGCGTCCATCACCCCGCTGCCGGGCGAGGTCACGGTCGTGCGCGACGTGCGCTACGGCCCGTGGCCGGCGCAGCGCCTCGACGTGTACCGGCCGGCCGCGCGTCCGCCCGGCCGGCGGCCGCTGCTGGTGTGGGTGCACGGCGGCGGCTTCCGGGTCGGCACGAAGGACGCGCCGCGGACGGCGGCCATGGCGCTGGCGTTCGCGCGCCGCGGGTACGCGGTCGCGGCGATCGACTACCGGCTGCTGGCGTCGGCGACGTGCGCCGGGCCGCCGCTGGGGTCGCCGCGATGCGTCGCGGCGGCGCGGGCGGCGGCGGCCGACGCGCGGCTGGCGCTGCGGTTCCTGCGCGCCTCGGCGGGGCGGTGGGGCATCGCCCGGAACCGGGTGGCGATCGGCGGCAGCTCGGCGGGCGCGATCGCCTCGCTGCTGGTGGGGACGCGGCCGCGGCCGGGCGCGGAGGTGCGGGCGGTCGTGTCCGTGGCGGGCGCCCTGCCGGCGTCGTCGGGGCTGACGCCGGGCGACCCGCCGACGCTGTTCTTCAACGGCAGCGCCGACCGGATGGTGCCGTTCCGGTGGGCGCGGCGCACCGCCGCCGCGCTGGACGGCTGCGGCGTGCCGGTCCGCCGGCACGTGTTCCGCGGCGCCGGGCACGACCTGTGGGCGCACCGCGAGGCGATCGCGCGCGAGGCGTCGGCGTTCCTGGCCGAGCACCTGGGCCCGGCGCGTCGCGAGGTCTGACGGGCGCGCTAGGGTCCCGCCCATGGGCACGACCTTCGCCGTCACCGGATACGAGATCTCGCTCTGGCTGCACATCACCGCGGCGGTGGTCGGCCTCGGGGCGACGTTCGGCGAGTCGCTGTTCTTCCCGGTCGCGATGCGCCTGGACCCGCGGCACCTGCCGTACGTGCACGCGATCCAGCTCGCGATCAACCGCTGGCTGGCCAACCCGGCGCTGCTGGTGCTGATCGCCACCGGCGTCTACCAGACCGCCGACGGCAACTGGGAGTTCGGCTCGTTCTGGATCAGCGCGACGTTCGCGATCGTGATCGTGCTCGGAGCGCTGCTCGGCGGCTACTTCGTGCCGGCCGACAAGCGCCTCGGCGCGATGGTCAGCGCCGAGATCGCGGCGGCGGGCGACGGGCCGTTCACGCCGTCCGAGGACTACCTGCGCAAGGCGCGCGCCGAGGGCATCGTCGGCGCGGTCGCCGGCGTCCTCACGGTGGTGGCGATCTTCCTGATGGTGGTCAAGCCCGGCGCGTAGCGGGTAACCGTCGGCGCGTGAGCACCGACGACCCCCAGCCCGACCACACCGATCCCGGCCTCGACCGCGACGTCGGCGCCGGCTACCCGGAGGAGCAGCCGCCGGGCGCCCAGCCGGGCACCCCGAACCGCGAGGGCTCCGGCGAGGGCGGCCGCGACGCGCCCGACACCGACGGCGGCCGCGACAGCGACCCGCAGACGTCCACCGGCAACCCGGGCGCCGCGGGCTGACGCTCCGTCCGGCCGCTCGCTCAGCGGGCGTTCGCGGGCGTGGGCCCTTGGGCGGGAGCGCGCCGACGAACGCGAGGCTGCGGTCGACCCAGGCGGCCAGCTGCGCACGCAACGATCCCCGCTCCGCGGATGTGCGGCACTCTGACCACCACATGGGTGGCGAACGTGCCACACGTCCACGTGGGGGCGGCGCCGGCTCAGCCGCCGTGGCGCGTGATCACGAGCGGGACCGGGGCGCCCTCGGGCGCCTCGGGCGGGAGGCCCTGCAGGCGGCGGCTGAACGCGCGCGCCACGCGCCTGGCGTGGGCCTTGGCCAGCTCGGCGCGCTCCCCGGCGAACAGCTCGTCGACGGTCTCGCACCACAGGACGACCCAGCGGTCGAAGTGGCCGGGCGACATCGGCGACTTCGCGTGCAGGCGGGCGTGCGGGGCGAACGCGCCGCCGCCGTAGGTGCGGGCGCCGAGCAGGATCGTCTCCCAGAACGAGGTGATGACCGGGACGTGCTCGTCGAGGTCGAGGTGGGCGACGTCGGTGAACAGGTAGCCGATGTGCGGGTCGGTCATCGCGCGCCCGTAGAACGCGCGGACCAGCCGCTCGCAGTCCTCTCGCGTCTCGATGTCGCGCACGTCGCTCACCCGCCACAGGCTAGGGGGACGGCGGTCCGCATACCGCGAGCGCGGTAGGCGCGGCTACCGCGCCCGGACGGCGAAAGCGCCGCGACTGCGCGCTACGGTGCGGCCGTGGTCCTCCGACGCGTCCACGTCCCGACGCTCGCCGTCGACGCCGGGCTGGCGGCCGCGGTCGCCGCCGCGAACGTCGTCGCGATCGCGGCCAGCGAGGAGCCCGGAGCCCAGGCGCCCGACGCCCTCGCCTACCTGCTCGGCGTGGCCGCCGCCCTGCCGCTCCTCGTCCGCCGCCGCTGGCCGCTGGGCACGCTGCTCGCCTCGGCCGCGATCATCTTCGCCTACCACGCCTTCGACTACCCGGCGGTGGGCCTGGCGGTGCCGCTGGCGGTGGCGCTCTTCACCGCCGCGTACGCCGGTCGCGTCTGGGCCGCCGCAGCCGTCGCGCTCGGGCTCCAGCTCATGGGGCTCGGCGCCCGCGCGCTCGAGGAGGACGAGGCGCTCATCTCGGTGATCGGCACCGGCACCGTCGGCGACGTCGCGCTGATGGCGGTCGTCCTGCTGCTCGGCGAGACCCTGCGCACGCGGCGCGCCTGGATGGACGAGGTGCGCGAGCGCATGCGCCGCACCGCCGAGGAGAAGGAGCGCGAGACGCAGCGCCGCGTCGACCAGGAGCGGCTGCGCATCGCCCGCGAGGTCCACGACGTCCTCGCGCACACGATCTCGGCGATCGGCGTCCAGGCGGGCGTCGCCGCCGACGCGCTCCCCGACGACCCGCACGGCGCGCAGGCGCCGGTGGAGGCGATCCGCGAGCGGACGCGCGAGGCGCTGCGCGAGCTGCGCGCCGCCATCGGCGTCCTGCGCGACGGCGACACGAGCACCGGCGCCCGCCGCAACGGCGACGGCGACGCCCCCCGCGCCCCCGCCCCGGGCCTCGCGCGCCTCGACCACCTCGTCGCCACCACCGCCGCGGCGGGCGTGCAGGTCGACGTCGACATCCGCGGCGCCGCGCGCGAGCTGCCCCCGGTCGTCGACCTCGCCGCCTACCGGATCGTCCAGGAGTCGCTGACGAACGTCGTGCGCCACGCCGGCGCCGCCCGCGCCACGCTCACGATCGCCTACGAGCGCGACGGGCTGCGCGTCGAGGTCGACGACGACGGCCGCGGGCCCGATGGCGACACCGCCGGCCACGGCCTCGTCGGGATGCGCGAGCGGGCCGCGGCGATCGGTGGCCGCCTCGAGGCCGGCGCGACCGCGACCGACCGCGGCTTCCGCGTCCGCGCCTGGCTGCCCACGGAGGGCGTGGCGGCGTGATCCGCGTCGCGCTGGCCGACGACCAGACGCTCGTGCGCTCCGGCTTCCGCGCGCTGCTGGAGCGCGCCGACGACATCGAGGTCGTCGGCGAGGCCGGCGACGGCGCCGAGGCGGTCGCGCTCGCCCGCGCCGAGCGCCCGGACGTGATGCTCATGGACATCCGCATGCCGGGTGTCGACGGCCTCGAGGCCACGCGCCGCATCGCCGGCGACGAGACGCTCGCCGGCGTCCGCGTGATCATGCTCACCACGTTCGAGCTCGACGAGTACGTCTTCGAGGCGCTCCACGCCGGCGCGAGCGGCTTCCTGCTCAAGGAGCTCGAGCCCGACGAGCTGCGCGACGCCGTCCGCGTCGTCGCCCGCGGCGACGCGCTCCTGTCGCCGAGCGTCACCCGCCGGCTCATCCGCGAGTTCGTCTCCCGCCCCGGCCGGCGCCGCCACGCGCCGGACCGGCTCGAGGAGCTGACCGCGCGCGAGCGCGAGGTCGTCGGCCTCGTCGCCGAGGGCCTGTCCAACGACGAGCTCGCCGAGCGCCTCGTGATCAGCCCGGCGACCGCCAAGACGCACGTCAACCGCGCGATGAGCAAGCTCGGCGCGCACGACCGGGCGCAGCTCGTCGTGATCGCCTACGAGACCGGTCTCGTACGGCCGCCGCAGTAGCCCCGGACCCCGTCCTCCCGCGCTCGCGGCAGCGCAAGAGACCGCGCCGCGCCGATGTGGGCGAGGCCACCGGTCCTGAGCATTCCCGGCGCATCGATCCATCGAGAACGAGGAGCGCAGGGACATGCTCATCACCGCAGCAGAGCAATCGGCCGACTGGCCCGAGGCGGCGATCGTCATCGCCGGCATCGCGCTGGTCGGCGGCGTGCTGATCGTCGCCGTGTGGCAGGCGCTGGCCACCGCCCGCGCCCGGATGACCGGCGCGCACGAGGCCGAGCTGCGCGCGCTCGCCGACGAGGTGCGCGCCGCGCAGGCGCGCACCGCCACGGCGCTCGAGGCGCTGCGCGACGAGCTCCGCGCGCAGCGGGAGGAGGAGCGATGAGGACGCTGACCGACTTCGTCCTGGGCCACCGGCGCCTGGTGGCCCTGTTCTGGATCGTCGCGGCGCTGGTGGGCTTCGTCTTCAGCGGGCAGGCCTCGAACGCGCTCGAGGACGACTTCGCCATGCCCGACAGCCCCGCGTTCACGGCCAACCAGGAGATGGAGCGGCGCTTCGGGACCGGCGGGACGACGCCGCCGCTCATCGCCGTCGTCGAGCTCGAGGACGGGGCGACCGCGAGCAGCCCGGCCGTGCGCGCCGACCTGCGCGCGCTCGAAGACCGCTTCCGCGACGCGCTGCCGGGCTCGCGCACCGCGTCGGCCGGCTCGACCGGCGGCCCGGCGTTCATGTCCGACGACGGGCGCACGACGTTCGTCGTCGTCCACCCGCCGGTGGAGGCGTCGGGCGAGCAGGACGAGTTCGACGCCGCCGCGCTGGCGGCGGCCGAGGACGTCGCGGCGGAGGCCGACGTGGCCGGCAGTCCCGTCCAGCTCACCGGCACCCCGCTACTCGACCGCGCCGCGAGCGAGGAGAGCGGCGGCACCGGCGTGCTCGTCGAGACGCTGATCGCGGGCGTCGCCGCCCTGGCCGTGCTCGCGTTCGTGTTCGCGTCGGCGCTGGCGTTCGTGCCGCTGCTGATGGCCGTCGTCGCGATCCCGACGACGCTCCTGGCCGTGTGGGGCCTGACCGCGATCACCGACATCTCGTCGATCGTGCTGTTCCTCGTCGCGCTGATCGGCCTGGGCATCGCGATCGACTACGCGCTGCTCGTCGTCAGCCGCTGGCGCGAGGAGCGCGACGCTGGCGCCGACGACGAGACGGCCGTCCGCACCGCGATGGCGACCGCCGGTCGCGCAGTCCTGTTCAGCGGCACGACGGTGGCGATCGGCCTGGTCGCCGCGGTCGCGCTGCCGGTGCCGTTCCTGCGGTCGCTCGGCTACGGCGGGCTGCTGATCCCGCTCGTGTCGGTGGCCGTGGCGCTGACGCTGCTTCCGGTCGTGCTGGCGACGGTGGGGCCCCGGGCCGACCGCCGGCGACTGCGCCGCACCGAGCGGGCCGAGCGTCACTGGGCCGGCTGGTCGCGGTTCGTCCTGCGTCATCGCTGGCCGGCGGCGATCGGCGGCGTCGCGCTGCTGTGCGCCCTGGCGCTCGTCGCGAGCGGCATGGTGCTCGGCCAGCCGCCGGCGCAGTCGCTGGCGGACTCCGGCCCCGCGCGCGCGGCGCTCGACACGCTGGAGCGCGGCGGGATCGGAGCCGGACCGCTGACGCCGATCGAGGTCGTCACGCCCGCGGACGACCGCGACGCCACGGCCGGCGCGCTGGCCGCCGTCGACGGCGTGCGGGGCGCCGTGACCGCGGACGACCCGGACTGGCAGCGCGACGGGCGGGCGATCGTCGACGTCTACCCGGCGGTCGACACGAACTCGAACGCGGGCCGCGACGTGGTCGCCGCCGTGCGCGAGCGCGCGGCCGACCTGCCGGGGGCGGCGGTCGGCGGCGCGACGGCGGAGATCGAGGACTTCGTCGACGACGTCTACGGGTCGTTCCCGCTGATGCTCGCGCTGATCGCCGCCGTCACGTTCGTGCTGCTCGCGCGCGCGTTCCGGTCGCTGCTGCTGCCGTTGAAGGCGATCGCCCTGAACGTCCTGTCGGTCTTCGCGGCCTGGGGCATCATGACGCTCGTCTGGCAGCACGGCGTCGGCGCCGAGACGGTCTTCGGCGTCGAGGCGCCCGGCTCGATCGAGTTCTGGGCGCCCGTGATGGTGTTCGCGTTCCTGTACGGGCTGTCGATGGACTACGAGGTCTTCATCCTGGCCCGCATGCGCGAGGAGTACGACGCGACCGGCTCGACCGACGCCGCGGTCGTCGGTGGCCTGGCCCGCACCGGCCGTCTGGTGACCAGCGCGGCGCTGATCGTGTTCTTCGCGTTCGCGTCGATGGCGACCGCCGGGCCGCTGGACGTGAAGGTGCTGGCGACGGGGCTGGCCGCCGGAATCCTGCTCGACGCGCTCGTGGTGCGCACGCTGGTGCTGCCGGCGCTCGTCGGCGTGCTCGGGCGCTGGAACTGGTGGCTGCCGAGCCCGGCGCGCCGGGTCTTGCGGCTGCCGGCCGAGCTCAGCCCGAGCGCAGGCGCGCGAGCGCCAGGCGGGCGGTCTGGATGACGTAGCGCAGCGCGAGCAGGAAGAAGATCGCGCCGACGACCGCGCGGACCTGGTCCTCGCTGAGCGGGCTGCGACCGGCGACGGGGCCGGCGACCGTGTCGCCGACCTTCTCCCGCCAGCCCTGCAGGCCGGCGGTCGCGGCGTGGGTGACCTGTGGCATGGGCGCGGGCTTCCCGCTGCGCGCCCATGCCAACCGGCGCGGTCAGCGCCGGGACCTCAGACGACCTCGCGCAGGCGCCCGGTCTCGACCTCGTAGACGAACCCGCGCACCGACTCCTTGTGCGGGATGAACGGGCTGGCGTTCACGCGCGCGAGCGACTGGCGCACGTCCTCGTCGACGTCGGGGAACGCCTCGGCCGCCCACTCGGGCTTGATCCCGGTCTCGTCCTGGATCGAGCGGCGGAACTCGTCGTCGGTGAACGTGAGCATGCCGCAGTCCGTGTGGTGGATGAGGATGATCTCCCGCGTCCCCAGCAGGCGCTGCGAGATCGCCAGCGAGCGGATCTCGTCGTCGGTGATCACGCCGCCGGCGTTGCGGATGACGTGCGCGTCGCCCTCCTCCAGCCCCAGCAGTCCATACGGGTTGAGGCGGGCGTCCATGCAGGCGACGATCGCGACCTGCTTGCCCGGTGGCATCGGCAGGTGCCCCTTGTCGAACCCCTCCGCGTACTTCTCCGCGTTGGCCACGAGCTGGTCGGTGACGGACATCTGACCTCTATTTATGTAGAAGTTGACCGGATTTCAGGAATTTACCAGGCGGCCCTCGGCGAGCGCGCCGCTCGGCCGCAGCTCCTCGCCCTCGGCCAGCAGGCGCCGGCGGAGCACGCCCGTCACCGGGTCGACCTCGTAGGCGCCCATCGCGCGCAGCGGCGGCGAGTAGGCGTGGATCGTCACCGCCGGGCCCGCGCCGGCGTGGCGGACGCGGTGGATGTCGCCCGGGCCGAACTCGAAGGCGTCGCCGGCGGCGAGCACCCGCCCGACCGGCACGCCGCCGACCGTGAAGCGGTCCTCGCGCACGACGCCCTCGACGACCGCCACCGCGCCCGCGGACCCGTCGTGGTCGTGGAAGCCGGTGTCGTGGCCGTGCGACCAGCACAGCAGCCAGACGGTCGCGTCGTCGGCGTCGTGGAGCAGGTGGAACGTCCGCTGCTCGGGGTCGTGCTCGACGAAGGGCCGCCACCGGTCCGGGTCGGCGGCGACCTCGCCGGCGAGGGCGAGCAGCTCGTCGCGGTCCAGCGCGCTCATGCCAGCACCAGGGTCCGGCCCAGCAGCCCCGCCGGGTTGTCGACGGCGAACGCCTCCAGCCGCGCCCCGAGCCCGGCGGCGCCCTCCGCGCCCGCGTACGGACGGTCGGAGCCGTAGACGAGCTGGGCGGGGCCGACCACGGCCGACATCGCGCCGATCGCGACGCGCCCGTAGCTGGAGGTGTCGAAGAACGTGCGCGGGTCGGTCACCGCGTCGGCCGGCCCGCCCCGCGCGCGCAGGCGCTCGACGTGCAGCGGCGCAAGCCCGGCCAGCCCGGCGAAGACGACCCGCAGCTGCGGATGCGCGGCCCGCCCGCGGGCCGCGAACGCCAGCCACGCCGCCGCCTGCTCGGCCACGTACGTCGCCGACGCGGGCCACCACTCCGGCAGCTCGCCGCCGGGCCCTCGCTGCGCCCACGGCGCCGGCCCGGGGTGCACGAGCAGCGGCGCCCCGCGGGCCTCGAGCCGCTCGAGGACCGGTTGCACTCGCCGCAGCGCGTCGGGCGTGGCCAGGGCGCCCGCGGGCAGGGCGATCCCGATCGCGCCGCGGTCGAGCGGCTCGTCGACGTCGTCGGGCCCCGCACCGTCGAGCGCGACCGCGCCCCACACGTCGAACGGATCGCCGAGCGCGAGCGCGCCGACGTGGTAGGCCTCCACCAGGGGCCAGGCCTCGTCGCGCGGGAGCGCCTCGATGCCGAGCGGGCTCGACGGCGCGACGATCGCGCGGTCGAGGCCGTCGGCGCGGACCCGCTCGGCGCGCGCGGGCACGTCGTCGAGCGCGATCTCGACCTCCGGCTCGCCGAGGAGCTCGAGCAGGAGGCGGCCGCCCCGGGCGCGCACGCGCGGCGGGCGAGCACGCCTGGAGAGCGCGGCGACGAACGGCTCGGTCCAGACGTGCTGATGGACATCGGTGACGGTCAAGGAGCCCTCCAGGGCGGAAAAGGATGCAAACCGATCAGGTTTGAAGACTTTATCACTTTCCCCACCAATTCTGTGTAGTATTGGGCCGACCGTCGCCTGACCCCCGACGGCAGACCTGCCGGCGGACGCTTCTCTCCTCCCCCCGGTGGGCGACGTCGCCCCGGCGCCGGGAGGCCCCGGCCTCCCGGCGCCGCGGCACGCCGCAGCGCCGTCAGGACGCGCGCGCCGCCGGCCCGAGCCGCAGCCGCTGCCGCAGCGCCGCCCGCCGCGCCCGCGTCGCGTCGGTGTCGGCCCGGGCGAGCGCGAGCACCTCCGTCGCCAGGTCGGCCAGCTCGTCGTGCGCGCGGCGCGCGAGCGCCTTCGAGGCCGCGGCCGACTCGGGCCGCTCCGCCGCCGCGAGCGCCCGCGCGATCGCGGCGTCGAGGTCGGCGAGCCCCACGTCGTAGGGCATGTCGGGATCCCAGTCGGCGGCGTAGGCGGACACCTTCGGTCGCGCGAGCGACACGCGCGCGACGCCATACGCGCCGGCGATGATGCGGATGTGCAGCGACGTGCCGACGACGACGCGAGCACGCGCCAGCAGCTCGACCAGCGCCAGCGGGCGGCGCTCGGAGACGACCTCGGCGTCGAGCCACGGCGCGACGCGACGCAGCCGGCGGGCGATGCGCTCGTACTCGACGAGCGAGTCGTGCCCGGTCGCCGTGCCCGCGGCGACGAACCGCAGCCGCAGGCCCCGCAGCGACTCGCACGCGGCGAGCGCGGCCGCCACCTCCCGCCGGTCCAGCGACGTCAGGATCGACCGCGACGCCTGGAACACGGCGATGTCGCGGGCGCCGTCGCGCCGGACCGGGAAGATGGCGCCGAGCGCGTGCACGGCGTCGGGCGCGAGCCGGTGGTCGACCCCGGCGGCGGCCAGCAGCTCGCTCGACGCGCGGTCGCGCACGCGCACGACCGTCTGGCCGCGCAGCAGCGCCAGGCGCCGCTCGCGCTCGTCGGGGTCCAGCCGCTTCAGACTCCCCAGACCGGCGGAGTTGACCACCCCGATCGCACCCGCGTTCCGCGGGTAGTCGAGCGGGTCGGGCACGTACGGCCACGGCGGCGGCGGCCCGCCGGTCGCGCGCCGCAGCGCCGGGTCGCCGGCCCCGCCGCGCACCGCGACGCGATAGGCGCGGTAGGCCCCGCGCGTGGCCGACATGCGGTACGCGCGCCCGACGGTCACGCCGCCGAGCTGCCCGCCCACCGACCAGATCGCGTCGAAGCGCTCGCCGGCCAGCAGCGGCGTGAACGCCGGGACCGCGCGGCCCAGCAGCTCCCGCATGTCCGACGAGAACGGCGCGGCCGCGACGACGTCGGCGTCGGTCAGGTAGCGCTCGGTGACCAGCAGGAACAGCAGGTCGCCGACGTTGTCGCGCTCGTAGGGTCCGACGAGCAGGATCCGCGGGCGATGGGCGCGCTCAGAGGACACGTGACGGCACCGCCTCGCCGCCGTGCTCGCGCGGCGCGATCGCCTCGTCGGCGGAGGCGATGCGGTGCGCGGTCGATGCCTGGTCCAGCGTCTGCGGCATGGAGGCTGCGGTTTATAGCACAGAAACTCGACCAACTTTATTGGTAATCTGGCCTCGATGTCGCTCCTCGAGGCCCTCCCCGCCACCGGCGTCGCGGTCGTCACCTCCGCCGACGCCGACGGGCGCGCGTTCGGCGCGACCGCGCGCGAGATCAGCGCGGTGTCGGTGAAGCCGCCGCTCGTGCTCGCCCGCCTGCGCTCGGAGTCGGAGACGCTCGCGGCGATCCGGCGCGGCCGGCGCTTCGCGATCAACGTGCTGGCGGCCGACCAGCACCACCTGTCGGACCGCTTCGCGCGTCCGGCCGGGCCCGACCTCTGGGAGGGCGTCGCGATGGAGCGCCGCCACGGCGTCCCGATCCTCGACGGGACGCTGGCGACGGTCGAGTGCGTCCTGCACGACACCGCCGACGGCGGCGACCACGCGATCGTCGTCGGCCGGGTGGTCTCCGCCGGCGCGCCCCCCGCGCCGGCGGAGCCGGAGGTGGCGCTGCCCACCGCCCTGGGCGCCCTGCGCGCCGTGCCGCTCGCGCCCGCCGCCCTCGGCGCGGCGAGCGTCGCCGTGCTCGTCGGCCGCCCGCACGGGGCCGACGGCGCGCTCCTGTACCTGCATCGCGGCTGCGTGCTGGGCGACGCGCTCGGCAGCCGCGAGTGCGGCGGGCGCGCCCGGCTGCACGCGGTCGTGGCCGGGATCGAGCGCCTCGAGGAGCCCGGCGTCGTCGTCTACCACCGCGCCGGCGGCCTGGGCGCGTGCTGCGTCGCGAGCGACGACCGGCCGGCCGTGAGCGACAGCGAGGCGGCCGCGGTCGAGGACGCGATCGCGCGCCTTCGGCTGCGCAACCCGCGCCTGGTCGCCGACGACGAGACCGCCGCGGCGCTGGCGGCGCGCGGGATCGTCGCGCCGGCCGCGCACGTGCCCTTGTCGAAGGTGAGAGCATGAGCGCGTGGCCTCCGAGGTGCCGGTGCTGCGCAGCCCGGAGGCGGCCCTGGAGGCCGCCCGCGCCTACGCGGCCGAGATCGCGCCGGGGGCGGCCGAGCGCGACCGCGCCGGCACCGTGCCGCGCGACGAGCTGACCGCGCTGGACGCCACCGGGCTGCTCGGCATCACCGTGCCGGCGCAGGACGGTGGGCCCGGCCTCGGGCCGCCCGTCCTCGCCGACGTCGTGCGCACGATCGCGGCCGCCGACCCGGCGATCGCCCAGACGCCCCAGGCGCACTGGATGTTCGTCGACGTGCTCGCCGTGTGGGACACGCCCGACCAGCGCCGGCGCCTGTTCGGCGACGTGCTCGCGGGCGCGCGGATCGGCAACGCGCTGGCCGAGCGCGGCGGCCTCCACGCCCAGGACCTGCGCACGCGCCTGCTCCCCGGCCCGGTCCTCGAGGGGCGCAAGTACTACTGCACCGGTGCGCTCACCTCGCGTTGGATCGCGGTGAGCGCGCTCGACGAGGCGGACCGCCTGCGGCTCGCGTTCGTCCCGCGCGACGCGCCCGGCGTCACGGTCGGCGAGGACTGGGACGTGATGGGCCAGCGCGCGACGGTCTCGGGCACGACCACGTTCGAGCAGGTCGCCGTCGACCCCGAGCTCGTGCTCGACTACCAGCACGCGTTCGCCGTGCCGCAGCAGCTCGGCGCGCGCGCCCAGCTCGTGCACGCCGCGATCGAGGCGGGCATCGCGCGCGGGGCGCTCGACGACGCCGCCAGCTACCTGCGCGAGCGGGCCCGCCCCTCGTCGGAGGCGGTCCGCGCCGGGGCCGGCGCGGCGATCGAGGACCCGCACGTGCTGCACGGCTACGGGCGCCTGAGCGCCCGCGTGGCGGCCGCGGAGGCGCTGCTCGCGCAGGCGGCGGCGACCCTCGCGGAGATCGGCCTCGTCCCCGCCGACGAGCAGGCCGCGGCGCGCGGGTCGCTCGCGGTCGCGGCGGCGAAGGCGTTCGCGGGCGAGGTCGCCGTCGAGGTCTCGAGCGACCTGTTCCGGCTGTGCGGGACGAGCGCGACCGCGAGCAGGCACGACCTGGACCGCCACTGGCGCAACGCCCGCACCCACAGCGTCCACGACCCGATGGACTGGAAGCACCACCACATCGCGGCGTACGAGCTGGGCGGCGTGCTGCCGCCCAACCACGGGCAGCTCTGACGCTCAGCCGCGGCTGCGGTACAGCCGCACGGTGAGCGGCGCGAAGATCAGCGTCAGCGCGGCCGCCTCGCCCAGGACCAGCAGGATCCGCCCGCCGTCCACGCCGCCGTCGATGAGCTGGCGCGACGCCGTCACCAGATGCGAGATCGGGTTGACGTCGACGAACGCCTCCAGCCAGCCGGGGAGCGTGCTCGGCTCGACGAAGATGTTGCTCAGGAAGACGAGCGGGAACAGCAGCATGAACCCGGCGTTCATCACCGCGCTCGGCGTGCGCATCACGAGCCCGAGCGTGGTGAAGGCCCACGACAGGCTGAACGCGAACACGACGATCAGCGCCATCGCGGCGAGCACGCCGAGCGGGCCCTCGTCGGGGCTGAAGCCCATGATCAGGCCGACGACCACGACGACGATCGCGGCCAGCAGGTACCGCGCGGTGTCGCCGAGCACGGCGCCGACGAGCGGCGCGGGGCGCCAGATCGGCAGGGACCGGAAGCGGTCGATCGCGCCCTTGGTGACGTCGGTGTTGAGCGCGACGCCCGAGTAGACGCTGACGAACAGCACCGACTGCACCAGGATGCCCGGCAGCACGTACTCGAGGTACTCGCCGGTCGAGCCCGCGACCGCGCCGCCGAACAGGTAGACGAACATCAGCAGGAACAGGACGGGCGTGATCGTCACGTCCAGCAGCTGCTCGGGGACGTGCTTGATCTTCAGCAGGCCGCGCCAGCCGAACGTCAGCGCGGTCGACAGCGGGCCCGGCCGTGGCGGGCGGGCGCTGGACGAGACCGCGGCGCCGAGCGCGCGGGTGGCGGCGAGGTCCCGGTCGGCGGGGCGGGAGGTCGGGGCGGTGCTCACGACGGGTCCTCCTCGTCGTCGGTGGCGGCGTGCCCGGTGAGCGCGAGGAACACCTCGTCGAGGCTCGGCTGCGAGAGCGCGAAGCTGCCCAGCCCGACGTCCGCGCGCGAGAGCTCGGCGATCGCCTCGGACGCGGCGTCGGCGTGGTCGACGCGGACCGACAGCGCGGCCGGGTCGGCCTCGAGCTCGACGTCGCGGCCGACGACGCGGGCCAGCAGGTCGGCGGCCTCGGCCCGCGCCTCCGGGTCCAGCAGGCGCACGTGCAGCGCGCCCTCGCCCACCGACGCCTTCAGCTGGGCGGGCGTCCCCTCGGCGATCACGCGGCCGCGATCGATCACGGCGATGCGCTCGGCGAGCTGGTCGGCCTCGTCGAGGTACTGCGTGCACAGCAGGACGGTCGTGCCCTGCGCGGCGAGCGCGCGGACGATGTCCCACACCTGGTTGCGCGAGCGCGGGTCCAGGCCGGTGGTGGGCTCGTCGAGGAACATCAGCTCCGGCGTGACGACGATGCTCGCGGCGATGTCGAGCCGGCGGCGCATGCCGCCCGAGTAGTTCTTCACCAGCCGGGTGGCGGCGTCCTCGAGCCCGAAGGCCTCCAGCAGCTCGTCGGCGCGCTCGCGGGCGGCGCGGCCGCGGAAGCCCAGCAGGCGGGCGAGCAGGATCAGGTTCTCGCGCCCGGTCAGCTCGTCGTCGACGGACGCCATCTGCCCGGTGAGCGACACGAGCCCGCGCACCGCGTCGGCGTCGCCGACCACGTCGTGGCCGAGCACGCGCGCGCTCCCGCCGTCGGGCGGCAGGAGCGTGGCGAGCATCCGGATCGTCGTCGTCTTGCCGGCGCCGTTGGGCCCGAGCACGCCGTACACGCTGCCGCGGGGCACGGCGAGATCCACGCCGGCGACGGCGTGCGTGCGGCCGAACCGCTTCTCGAGTCCCGTCGCTTCGACGGCCAGGGTCGCGCTCATATCAGGTCAGACTCCCGCCCGCACGGAAGTTCATCGGCGGGCGATTGTCACATGGCCCCGATCGGTCGTGAAGGGGGGTTACCCGTACCATCGCGGCGCGCGCGTCCGTCCCGCCGGTAGGCTGCCGCGCGTGCGCATCACCGCCAAGGCCGACTACGCCGTCCGAGCCGCCGCTGAGCTGGCCGCCGAGTTCGGCTCCGAGCGCCCGCTGAAGGGCGAGACGATCGCCACCAACCAGGGCATCCCGCAGAAGTTCCTCGAGAACATCCTCGCCGACCTGCGCCAGGCCGGGATCGTGAAGAGCCAGCGCGGCGTCGACGGCGGCTACCGGCTGGCCAAGGCGCCGGACGAGGTGAGCGTCGCCGACATCATCCGCGCGGTCGAGGGTCCGCTGGCCTCCGTGCGCGGCGAGGCGCCCGAGGACGTCGCCTACGAGGGCGCGGCCCAGCCGCTGCAGGATGTGTGGATCGCCGTGCGGGCCGCGCTGCGCGGCGTCGTCGAGCACGTCACGCTGGCCGACCTGGCCGCCGGGCGGGTGCCCGAGGAGGTCGCACGGCTCGCCGGCGACCCCGACGCCCGCCGTCGCCGCTGAGGGCGCGCTCCCGCCCGCGACCGTCGCGGGAGCGCACCGTCGACGCCGGATTCCGAACTATCTTTGTAGGCATGATCGGTATGACACCCCGCCAGACCGGCGAGCACCCGGCCGCCCGGCTGCGCGCGACCCCGCTGCCCCGTTTGCGCGCCGGCGGCCGGATCGGCCACTTCGTGCGCGACCACTTCGGCGCGCCACAGGTCGACCCCGACGTGCGGCTCGTGGTCGACGGGGCGGTCGAGCGCCCGGCCGTGCTCGATCGTGCGGCGCTCGACGCGTTCCCGCGATGTGAGCGCACGGTCGTGATCGAGTGCGCCGGGCACCGGCGCGCCGAGTACGACCCTCCGCGTCGCGGCGTCCAGTGGGAGGCGGGCGCCGTCGGCGAGGCGCGCTGGGGCGGCGCGCGCCTGGCCGACGTGCTCGCCGGATGCGGCCCGGCCGACGACGCCGTCGAGGTGGTCCTGCACGGCGCCGACGGGTTCGCCCGGTCGTTGCCGATCGCCAAGGCGCGCGACCCCGAGACGCTGCTCGTGTGGACGCTCGACGGGGAGCCGCTCCCCGAGGAGCACGGCGCGCCGCTGCGCGCGATCGTCCCCGGCTGGTACGGGACCGACGCCGTGAAGTGGCTCACCCGGGTCGAGGTCGTCACCGAGCCGTTCACCGGCCGCTGGCAGGCCGAGGAGTACCGCTGGATCGAGCCCGGCGAGGAGGGGCTGGGCCGGCGTATGGGGCCGATGCCCGTGCACGCGCTCGTCACCGAGCACGACCGCGACGCGATCGCGGGCGTGGCCTGGAGCGACGGCACGCCGATCGCGCGCGTCGACGTGCGGATCGACGGCGGCCCGTGGCAGCCCGCGGCGCTGGAGCCGCCCGCCGACCGGTGGGCGTTCACCCGCTGGCACCTGGCCTGGAGCCCCGCCCCGGGCGCGCACCGCGTCGAGGCGCGCGCCACCGACGCCGAGGGCCGCACGCAGCCCGACGCGCCGCCGCCCAACGTGCGCGGGTTCGGCAACCACAGCGTCCATCGCGTGGACGTCGTGATCTAGGAGAGCGTGAGCTCCCGGTCCTCCGCCAGCAGGCCGCGGCGGCGGAGGGCCGGCCGCACGCCCTCCCCGACGTGGTAGGCCTCCTCCAGGTGCGGATAGCCCGAGAGGATGAACTCGGTGAGGCCCAGCTCGTGGTACTCGGCGATCCGCTCGGCGACCTCCTCGTAGCTGCCCACGAGCGCGGTGCCGGCGCCGCCGCGGACGAGGCCGACGCCCGCCCACAGGTTCGGTGAGACCTCGAGCGCGTCGGTGCGCCCGTTGTGCAGGGCGACCATGCGCTGCTGGCCCTCGGACTGCGACGCGCGCATCACGGCCTGGGCGCGCTCGATCGCGTCGGGATCGAGCCCGGCCAGGAGGCGGTCGGCCTGCGCCCACGCCTCGTCGGCGGTCTCGCGCGCGATCACGTGCAGGCGGATTCCGTAGCGCAGCTCGCGCTCCGCGCGGTCGGCGACGGCGCGCACGCGGTCGAGCTTCTCGGCGACCTGCTCGGGCGGCTCGCCCCAGGTGAGGTAGACGTCGCAGTGCCGCGCGGCGACCTCCATCGCGGCCGCGGACGACCCGCCCAGGTACAGCGGCGGGACCACCGCCGGCGGCTCGGCCAGGCGCGCGCCGCGCGCGCGGGTGTGCACGCCGTCGACGTCGACCTCCTCGCCGGCCCACAGCGCCCGCACGAGCGCGAGCTCCTCGCCGGCGCGCGCGTAGCGCTCGTCCTTGGTGAGGAAGTCGCCGTAGCGCTGCTGCTCGGCGTCGTCGCCCCCGGTGACGACGTTCAGCAGCAGCCGGTTGCCGGACACGCGCTGGAACGTGGCCGCCATCTGCGCGGCCACGAACGGCGACACCAGTCCGGGCCGGAACGCGACCAGGTAGCGGAGGCGCTTCGTCACCTGCGTCAACGCGGACGCCATGATCCACGCGTCCTCGCACCAGCTGCTCGTGGGCGTCAGCGCGGCGTCGAAGCCGAGCTGCTCGGCCGAGCGGGCGATCTGCCCGAGGTAGTCGATCGTCGGCGGCCGCCCGCCCTCGTCGAGCTCGCGGTGGCGCTCGGCCCCGACGGCGTTGCCCTGCGACAGGTCGGTGCGGGAGTCACCGGTCGTCGGGAGGAACCAGTGCAGCGTGACGGACATCGCTGTAAACTCTATCTGATTTGTGGACTATGCCGGCTCGGAGGCCTCGACCGTCACGCCGGTCGCCCGCAGCCACACGATGTCGCCCTCGCTGACCTCGAGCTGCTGCGCCTCGTCGCGCGTGAGCTGCGCGAACACGCCGTCGCCGCCGGGCATCGCCAGCTCGACGCGGACCTCGAAGCCGAGGTGCACGATGCGGGTGATCTGCGCCTCGTGCGCGCCCGGCGACGGCTCGAGCTCGAGGACGATGTCGTGCGGGCGCACGAGCCGGCCGCCGAGCTCGCTGATCGGGCCCAGGAAGCCCATCACGAACCGGTTGGCGGGCCGGTCGTAGAGCTCGCGCGGCGCGCCGACCTGCTGGATGCGCCCGTGGTCCATGACCGCGATGTGGTCGGCGATCGACATCGCCTCCTCCTGGTCGTGGGTGACCAGGATCGTCGTCACGTGCACCTCGTCGTGCAGCCGGCGCAGCCACTCGCGCAGGTCGGCGCGGACCTTCGCGTCCAGCGCGCCGAACGGCTCGTCGAGCAGCAGCACGCGCGGCTCCACCGCCAGCGCGCGGGCGAGCGCCATCCGCTGGCGCTGGCCGCCCGAGAGCTGGTTCGGGTAGCGCTTCTGGTAGCCGGCGAGGCCGACGATCTCCAGCAGCTCGTCGACCCGCGCGTCGATCTGCTCCTTGGGCTGCTTGCGGATCTTCAGCCCGAACGCGACGTTGTCGCGCACGGTCATGTGCTTGAACGCGGCGTAGTGCTGGAACACGAAGCCGATCTCGCGCCGCTGCGGCGGCACGCGCGTCTGGTCGGAGCCGTGGATCTCCACGACGCCGCCGTCGGGCATCTCAAGCCCCGCGATGATCCGCAGCAGCGTCGACTTGCCCGAGCCCGACGGGCCCAGCAGCGCCGTCAGCGAGCCGTCGGGGATCTCGATCGTCACGTCGTCGAGCGCGACGAAGTCGCCGAACCTCTTGGTGATCCCGCGCGCGGCGATCATGCCTCTTCCCTTCTGCGGTTGAACGTCGTCATGACCAGCAGCGTCAGCAGCGCGATCGCTGCCAGCAGCGCGGACGCGGCGTAGGCGCCCGCGAGGTCGAAGTTGGCGAACCGCTTCTCGACCAGCAGGGTCAGCGTCTCGGTCTCGCCCGAGACCTTGCCCGACACGACGCTGACGGCGCCGAACTCGCCGATCGCCCGCGCCGTCGTGAGCACGACGCCGTAGGCGATGCCCCAGCGGATGGACGGCAGCGTGATCCGCCAGAACGTCTGCCAGCCGCTCGCGCCGAGCGTGGCGGCCGCCTGCTCCTGGTCGTCGCCGACCTCGCGCAGGACCGGGGTGACCTCGCGCACGACGAACGGCAGCGTCACGAACACCGTGGCCAGGACGATGCCCGGGGTCGAGAAGATCACCTGGATGCCGGCGTCGGCGAGGTCGCGCCCGAACCAGCCGGTGGTGCCGTAGACGAGGATCAGCGACAGGCCGACGACGACCGGAGAGATCGCGAACGGCAGGTCGATGACCGTGTCCATCAGCCACTTCCCGCGCCAGCGTCCGCGCGCGAGGGCGAGCGCCATCACGACGCCGAGCACGGTGTTGACGACGACCGCGATCGCGGAGACCTCGATCGTGAGCCAGAACGCGGAGATCGCGGCCGGGGTCGTGATCGAGTCCCACACGGCGCCGATCCCGGGCTCGAACGTCCGGTAGAAGATCAGCGCCACCGGCACGAGCAGGAGCGCCAGGAGCCAGGCGATCGCGAGCACGCGCATCGTGAGCTGCCACGGACGGCTAACGGTCATGGCGCGCCCCCCAGCGGCCGAGCAGGCGGATCAGCGCCAGCACGATCACGGACACGAGCAGCAGCACGACCGAGACGGCCGCCGCGCCGATCGGCGCGTCGCTCTCGATGAGCTTGAAGATGTAGACCGACGACACCTGCGTGTCGAACGGGACGTTGCCGGAGATCAGCACGATCGAGCCGAACTCGCCGACCGCGCGCGCGAACGCCAGGCCGGCGCCCGACAGGATCGCCGGCAGCAGGTTGGGCAGGATGATCCGCAGGAACACCGTCCGGTTGGAGGCGCCCAGCGAGATCGCCGCCTCCTCCATCTCGCGGTCGACCTCGATGAGGACCGGCTGCACCGAGCGCACGACGAACGGCTGCGTCACGAACAGCAGCGCGAGCAGGACCGCGAACTGCGTGAAGGCGACGTCGATGCCGAGCGGGCTGTTGGGCCCGTAGAGCGCCAGGAGCGTGAGGCCCGCGACGATCGTCGGCAGCGCGAACGGCAGGTCGATCAGCGCGTTGACGACCTTCTTGCCGGGGAAGCGGTCGCGCACGAGCACCCAGGCCAGCAGCGTGCCGGTGACCGCGTTGATCGCCGCGGTCGCCAGCGAGACGAGGATCGTGAAGCGCAGCGCGGCGACCGCCTGGCGCGACGACACCGCGTCCCAGAAGTCGCCGACGCCGCCGTCGAGCGAGCGCACGACGACGGCGGCGAGGGGCAGCAGGACGATGACGCTGAGCCACAGCGTCGAGATACCGAGCGCCAGCGCGCCCGACCGTACGGCCGGGCGCCGGCGCGGCAGCGCGATGACGCTCATTCGGAGGTCGCCACTCCCGCCTCCTCCTCGATCTTGGCGATCGAGCCGTTCTCGATGTCGAAGAGCTCCTCGTTGACCTTCTCCCAGCCGCCGAGGTCCTCGATCGTGAAGAGGCCGGGCGGCTCGGGGAACTGGTCGGCGTGGGCCTCGAGGACCTCCTCGTTGACCGGCCGGTAGCCCCACGCGGCGAACAGCTCCTGCGCGGGCGGCGACAGGACGTAGTTCAGGAACGACGTGGCCTGCTCAGGCGCGTCGACCGTCGTGGCGATGTCGATGTCGATGCGGATCGAGTCATCCGGGACGACGTAGTCGACGTCCTCGCCCTTGCGCTGGGCGGTGACCGCCTCGTACTCGTAGGAGAGCAGGACGTCGCCCTGGCCGCCGACGAACGTCTGCAGCGCCTCGCGGCCGGACTTGTCCTGGACCTTCACGTGCTCCTTGACGAGCTTCTCGACGTAGGCGAGGCCGGCCTCGGGGTTCTTGCCGCCGTCGGAGGCCTGGCCGTAGGCGGCGAGCAGGTTCCACTTCGCCGCGCCCGACGTGAACGGGTTCGGGGTCAGCACCTCGACGCCCGGCTTGAGCAGGTCCTCCCAGGTCCGGATGTTCTTGGGGTTGCCCGGACGCACGACGAAGGCCACGATCGACGTGGTGACGAGGCCGTCGGTCGGGGTGTCCTTCCAGGTCGGCGCGACGATGCCGGCATCGACGAGCCGGGTCATGTCGGGCTCGACGGAGAAGCTGACGACGTCGGCCTTCAGCCCCGCCTCGACGGCGCGGCTCTGGTCGCCGGAGGCGCCGAACGAGGTCTTGAACTCGACGCCCTCGCCCTCCGGGGTCTTCTGGAACTCGGGGATGATCTCGTCGTAGACGACCTGCGGCGTGGAGTACGCCACGAGCGAGAGCGTCGTCTTCCCGCCGCCGGACGAGCCGGAGGCGGTGCTGCCCCCGCCCTTCTCGTCCGAGCTGCCGCCGCAGGCGGCGACCACGAGGACCGTGGCGAGCGCCGTCAGGACGGCGACCAGCGTGCGTGCCTTCATCTTGGGGGCTAACTCCATGAATCTCGTCGGGATTGAGGGATTCGACCCTAGCAGCTTCTCCACAGAGTTGGTGGGCGCGGTCGGACAGGTCGATTCGGTGGGCGTCTCGCGCCGCCGCCCCGCGCGGTAGCGTCCCTGGCCTCGATGGAGTCCTTCACCGCAGCCGAGCGGGCACGGCTGGCCCCCCACTTCACGAGCGTCGACGAGCCGGTCTTCGCGCTCGTCAACCTCCCGGAGACCGTGAAGGGCGCCCTGTTCGCGCGCTACTCGCGCTACCCGGGCACGCTGCGGCGGCTGTTCCTCGACGAGTTCGCGGATTCGCTGCCGGAGGCGCCCGGGGCGTGGGACGCCGGCGAGGGCGAACGCGCCGCGCGGCTGTACGAGACGATCTTCCTCGGCTACGGCGACGACTCGGTCGCCCAGCTCGGCGGCGCGCACGTCGCCTGCGAGTGGGTCTCCAACGTGCTGACGAAGGTGCTCCAGCGCCCCCGCCTGGCCGCCTACCTGGAGCAGTCGACCCGCTACATCGCCTACGACCAGCCGATGCCGACGGGCGGATACCGCTACCACCGCGACCCGTCGCTGGGGCCCGAGTACGAGGCGGCGATGGACGCGCTGTTCGACGCCTACTCGGCGGCGCTGCCGCAGGTGGCCGCCTGGGTCGACGAGACGTTCCCGGGCGACCCGTCGCCCGCGCGCACGCGCGCCGTGCAGGCCAAGGCGCTGGACCTGCTGCGCGGGCTGCTGCCGGCGTCGTCGCTGTCGCACATGGGCATCTACGCGACCGGCCAGACCTACGAGCAGCTCATCCTCCACCTGCTCGCCCACCCGCTGCCCGAGGCGCGCCGCTGCGGCGAGGGCGTGCTGGCGGCCGTCAAGGCGGTCATGCCGAGCTTCGTCGCGCGGGTCGAGCGGCCCGACCGCGGCGGCGAGTGGATCGAGTACCTGCGCGCCCGCGACGCCGCAGCCGAGCGCTGGACCGCCCGGCTGGGGCTCGACGACGCGTCGGCCGAGGCGCGCGAGAGCGGCCCGTCGGTGCGCCTGCTGCACGTCGACGGCGACGAGGAGGCGCTGCTGGCCGCGCTGCTGTTCGAGGCCGCCGGCGTGTCGGAGGAGGAGACGCGCCTGCGCCTGAGCGCACTGGGCGCCGACGAGCGCGCGCGCATGCTCGCCGACCTGGTCGGGGAGCGGCGCAACCGCCGCCACCGCCCGGGCCGCGGCTTCGAGGCGCTGCGCTACCGCTTCGAGATCGTCTCCGACTACGGCGCCTTCCGCGACCTCCAGCGCCACCGCATGCTCACCGTGCAGTGGCAGCGGCTGAGCCCGCACCTGGGTGCCGAGGTGCCCGAGGAGGTCGACGCGGCCGGCTGCGGCGACGCGTACCGGCGCGCGCTCGAGGTCTCGCGGGCGGAGTGGGAGCGCCTGGTCGCGGCCGGGCGCGAGCGCGAGGCGCTCTACGCGCTGTGCCTCGGCTACCGCATCCGCTACGTGCTCGACTGCAACGCGCGCGAGGCGATGCAGCTCATCGAGCTGCGCTCCGGGCGCGAGGGCCACCCGAGCTACCGCGCCGTCGCCCACGAGATGCACCGCCAGATCGCCGCCGTGCACCCGGCGGTGGCGGGCGCGATGACGCATGTGGACACGGAGACCGAGCCCCGGCTGGAGCGGATCCTGGCCGAGATGCGCACCGAGTCCAAGCGCGCCGCGGTCTAGGTAGGGCACCATGCAGGGGATGGAGGCGCCCCTGCTCGACGACTGGCTCGCCCGCCGCACGTACGACGCGGCGGACTTCCCGCTCGACCGGCTGCTCGACGCCAAGCGGCAGACGATCAGCGTGATCCTGCCCGCGAAGGAGTGCGCGGCGACCCTGCCGCCGCTGCTCGACCACCTGGCCGAGCTGTCGGACGCCGGGCTCGTCGACGAGGTCCTCGTCGTCGACGCCGGATCGCGCGACGGGACCGCCGACGTCGCCGCCGGCCACGGCGCGCGCGTGGCCCAGGAGGACGACCTGCTCCCCGAGTACGGGCCCGCGCTCGGCAAGGGCGACGCGATGTGGCGCGGCCTGTCGGCCACGAGCGGCGAGATCGTCGCGTTCCTCGACGCCGACTCGACCGGCGTCGGCCTCGAGTTCGTGGCCGGCGTGCTCGGTCCGATCGTGTGCCATCCGGAGCTCGCGCTGGTCAAGGGCGCGTTCGCGCGGCCGTTCGCCCCCGACGGCGGGCCGCCGCTCCCCGACGAGGGCGGCCGCGTCACCGAGCTGACGGCCCGCCCGCTCATCAACCTGCACGTCCCCGAGCTCGCCGGGTTCGCGCAGCCGCTGGCGGGCGAGATCGCCGCCCGCCGGTCGCTGCTGGAGAGCCTGCCGTTCCCGGCCGGCTACGGCGTGGAGATCGGGATGCTGATCGACGCGCTGCGCGCGGTCGGCCTCGACGCGCTCGCCCAGGTACGGCTCGGGGCGCGCCAGAACCGCCACCAGCCGCTGCGCGCGCTCGGCACGATGGCCTACGCGGTGCTCGTCGCCGCGGAGCGCCGCCTGGGGCGCGATCCGCAGCCGGGGCCGTACGTGCTGCCGTTCGCGGACGAGCCGCGCCGGGTGGCCGTCGAGGAGCGTCCGCCGCTGCGGACGATTGGGCGCGTGGCCGGGCGGGGAGATGGACGCCCATGGCCCGGATCACCGCCTACCGCGACGGACCGTTCCTCGTTCGCGGACCGTTCACGCTGACCGACCAGGACGGCAACGACATCGAGATCGGACGCGAGACCGTGGCCCTGTGCCGCTGCGGCAAGTCGCGCATCCGCCCGTTCTGCGACGGGACCCACAAGCTCGTGCGGTTCAAGGCGCCCAGCGGCCTGGAGCGTCGCGGGCGCGCCGCCGCCGACTAGCGCGGCTGCAGCGCGACGCGGACGCCGAGCGCGATCAGCACCGCGCCGGTCGTGCGCTCGAGCCACCGGGCGGCCCGCGAGCGCATGAACGTCTCCTTGGCGCGGCTCACGGCGAACGCGATCGTGCTGAACCACACCACGTCGCAGGCGACGATGATCAGCGCCATCGCGACGCTGGCCGTCAGCACGCTCGACCCGGGCGTCACGAACTGCGGGAACAGCGCGATGAAGAACACCGAGAGCTTCGGGTTGGAGACCGCCGAGACGAAGCCGTCGCGCAGCGCGTGCCGCGCCCGGACCGGCTTCGGCGGCGGCGCGTCCTGGCCGCGGCGCGTGCGCAGGATCGTCTGCACGCCGAGCACGACGAGCACGCCGGCGCCGGCGACCTTCAGCACGGTGTAGGCGATCTCGGAGGCGGCGATCAGCGCCGAGATCCCCAGCACCGACAGCAGCGCCCACACGAGGACACCGGCCGAGTTGCCGGCGACCGTCATCAGGGCGGCGCGCACCCCGCCGGTCATCGAGCTGCGGACGACCATCGCGGTCGCCGGACCGGGCGTGAGCGTCACGAGCACGGCGACGGGAACGAACGTCCAGAGCACGCGGGGAGCCTACGCGGTGAGCGCGCCGTCGGCGAACCCGGCGGCGAAGATCGACGGCGCGCCGCCGGTGTGCCACAGCACGACGGGCCCGTCGAGCTCCCCGGCGCGGGCGCGGGCGGCGACGCCGGCCAGCGCCTTGCCGGAGTAGACGGGGTCGAAGACGATGCCCTCCAGCCGGGCGGCGGTCGCGATCGCTGCGCCGGCGGCGTCGGTGAACGCGCCGTAGCCGGCGCCGATCTGGTCGTCGGGGAGCAGCAGGTCGCCGGGGGCCAGCCGCACGTCCGCGTCCAGCAGCCCGGCGGCCGCGTTGGCGAGGTCGGCGACGAACGCGGGCACGTCGGGGTACAGGCGCCCGACCTCGAGGCCGACCGGGCGCGGCCCGCGGCCGTGCAGCGCGTGCCCGAGCGCCAGGCCGGCGTGGGTGCCGCCCGACGTCGACGCGTGCAGGAGGTGCGCGGTCTGCAGGCCGGCCGCGTCGAGCTGGTCCAGCAGCTCGCCGTAGGCGCTGACGAAGCCGAGCGCCCCGAGCGGAGTCGAGCCGCCCGCGGGCAGCACGACGGGCCGGCGCCCGTCGTCGCGCAGCCGCGCCGCGAGCGCGTCGAGCGCCTGCGCCAGGCCGGCCCAGTCCTCCACGCCGGCGAAGTGCACGTGCGCGCCGAACAGACGGTCCAGCAGCAGGTTCCCGGTCGGCGGCCCGGGCGGTGCGTCGCCGCGCAGCAGCAGGTGCGCCTCCAGGCCGAGCGCGGCGGCGGCCGCCGCGGTGGCGCGGCAGTGGTTGGACTGCGCGGCGCCGACGGTGACGACGCAGTCGGCGCCCTCGGCGAGCGCGGCGCCGAGCGTGAGCTCGAGCTTGCGCGCCTTGTTGCCGGCGAGGCCGATGGAGCCGACGTCGTCGCGCTTGAGCCACAGGTCGATGCCCAGCTCGGCGCTCAGCCGGGGCGCGTGGTGCAGAGGGCTGGGCCAGCTGCCCAGCGGCGCGCGCGGCCGGTCGGCCAGCGCCTGCGCCCACCCCATCAGGCCGGCACCGCCGTGTCCGCGAGCGGCACCCGCAGCGACGACTCGCCGCGCTCCCACGCGTCGAGGACCGCCTCGCCCCAGTCGGCCTCGACGCGGGCCAGGCAGCGCGCGCCCCACAGGACGTCGGTGGCGAGCGCCGGGTCCTGGCGCACCAGCCCGCCGGCGAGGTCGACCGCGGCGACCGCCTCGTGGACGGCGTCGGCCTCGACGTGCTCGTCGAAGAACTCGGTCGCGTCCCCGCCCTGGCCGAGGCGGCGCAGCCCGTCGCCGTAGCGGCGGTTGGGGATGGAGGAGGTCATCTCGAACAGCGCCAGGTGGCCGACGATCGCGCCGCGCAGCCGGCGGTGCAGGCCCAGCAGCGACATCAGGTTCACGGTGCGCAGGGTGACGGCGGGGAGGTGGTCGAGGTAGGCGCCGTACTCGCGGTCGAGGCCGAGCGCGGCCATCGAGCGGGCGAACAGCTCCGCGTGGATGCGCTCGGGCCGCCCGCCGCCGTACTCGTCGACCTGGATCTCGACCATCGCCGCCTTCGGCGGGCCCCACAGGCGCGGCAGCGCCCACGAGTGCGGGTCGGCCTCCTTGAGCTGGTAGGCGGAGCGGTGCACGAGGAACTCGCGGAACTGCTCGAGCGTGCCGTGGCGCTCGAGGTGGCGCGAGAGCGACGGTCCGTCGTCGGCGTCCTCGATCTCGCGCAGGGCGAGGTCCATCTCCTCGGGCGGCACGTCCTCGCGGGTGCGCGGGACGGCGTCCAGGAGCTCGGCTTCGGAGCGCTCCTCGAGGCGGGCGCGGACGTCGAGCAGGGTGGGCTGCCACTCCCAGCGGTCGTCGACGCCGGGCAGGCCGCGGTAGTGCAGCTCGTAGCAGAGGTAGAGCGACAGGTGAAGGTCCTCGGCGTCGCCGGGGTCGGGCGCGGCGAAGAGCCGGCCCGGCGCGGTGGCGAGGCGGTCGAGGAGCAGCTCGCTGAGCGGGCCGCGTGGCGAAGGCATCCGTGACACGTGGGTCTCCCTACCCCTCGGCCGAGCCGCAGAAGCGCAGCGCGGCGAGCGCGTACAGCTTCGCGCAGTCGACCAGGTCCTCGACCGCCACCGACTCGTCGACGGTGTGGGCGCGGTCGATGGACGCCGGCCCGACGGCGATCGTGGGCGTGGCGCCGAAGCGCGTGAACGTGGCGCCGTCGTGCCAGGAGTCGAGGCCGGCGCGCGCCCCGGCGCGGCCGACGTCGGCGCCGGCGGCGAGCGCGACGTCGACGATCGGCGCATCCGGCGCGACCTCGGCCGCGGGGATGTCGACGAGCCAGCGGACGTCGGGCGGGTGGGCGGCCAGCCACGGGTCCGCCGCCGCGGCGTCGCGGATCGCCTGCTCGACCTCGGCCTCCACCTCGGTGCCCCAGCCGTCGGCGTCGGCGTGGGCGGGCAGGTAGGCGACGTGGTAGGTGATCGTGCAGGCGTCGGGGATGTTCACCGGCCAGTCGCCGCCGCGGATGCGCGTCGGGATCACGTGGCCGGGCGACAGGTACGGGTGGCGGTGGTCGGGCCGCGCGCGGCGCTCCTCGTGGAAGCGCTGCAGCGCCGTCATGACCACGCGCGCCTCGTCGATCGCGTTGACCGCGTCGCCGGGCGGGTGCTCGATGCCGGCGTGGCCGAGGCGGCCGCGGACGGTGACCTCGGCGATGACGTCGCCGCGGCAGGCGACCCAGGCGTCGAAGCTCGTCGGCTCCGGGATCATCCCCGCGTCGGCGCGCACCCCGCGGGCGACCGCGGCGATCCCGCCCGCGCCGGTCTCCTCCTCGTCGGTGACCGTGCAGACGATCAGGTCGCCGGCGAGCGCGGCGTGCTCGGCGAGGACCTCGGCGGCGACCACCATCGCGGCGACGCCGCCCTTCATGTCGCAGGCGCCGCGGCCGTGGAGGCGGCCGTCGCGCACGTCGGGCGCGAACGGCGGCGTGGTCCAGTCGGCGGGGTCGCCGGCGGGGACGACGTCGACGTGGCCGTTGAACAGGAGGCTGCGGCCGCCGCCGCGCCCGGGGAAGCGGGCGGCGAGCTGCGGGCGGCCGGCGAACGTGAAGCCGGCCGGGACCTGGCGGCTGCCGGCGACGACGTCGTCCCCCGGCACCCACAGGTCGACCTCGGCGCCGGCGGCGCGCAGGCGGTCGGCCAGGTGGCGCTGGAGGTCGGCTTCCCGGCCGGTGCCCGCGCCGGCCGTCGTGTCGAAGGCGACGAGCGCGGCGGCGAGCGCGACGAGGTCGTCGCGGCGGCGCTCGACGGCGTCGAGAACGGCCTGCTCGGCGGCGGTCATGCGGCGTAGCGCTCCACCAGCCACCGCGCCGCGGCGCGGGGATCGCCGCCGGCCGCCTCGCGCATCCTCAGGGCGCCGTTGCGCTCGACGAGCGCGCGGGCGTCGTCGAGCTCGCGCGCACAGCCGAGCTTCGCGGCGACGGGCGCGAGCGCGTCGAGCAGCTCGCGCAGCCGCTCGCGGGTCGGGACGCGGCCGCCGTCGCCGTCGAGGTCGCGCAGCTCGCCCTCGACGCCCCAGCGGCAGGCGCTCCAGGCGTTCTCCTCGATCCGCCAGGTCTCGTGGACGGGCGGCGTCTCGCCGGCGTCGTGGCGCTCGGCCAGCCAGACGGCGAGAGCCTGGGCGACGGCGGCGATCGCGGCGGCGTCGGCGACGGTCGCCTGCGCGTCGGGGACGCGCAGCTCGAGCGTCCCGTGCTCGGGATGCGGGCGCAGCTCCCACCACCACCGCCCGCCGCCGCCGGCGACGAAGCGCAGCGCCTCCGCGTAGGCCTCCCATGACGGGAGCGCCGGCGGCACGCCCTGGCGCGGGAGCTGCTGGGAGATGAGCGGGCGCATCGACGCCATGCCGGTGTCGCGGCCGTCGTGGAACGGGGCGTTGGCGGCCAGCGCGGCCAGCTCGGGCAGGTGCGAGCGCAGCGCGTTGTGGACGGCGAGCGCGCGGTCCGCGCCGCGGATCGCGACGTGCACCTGCAGCGCGAACACGAGCTGGCGGGCGGCGACCCGCCCGTACTCGCGGGCCGTCTTCTCGTAGTGGGCGCCGGGGTTCAGCGGGCCCTCGGCCGCCGCGAACGGGTGCAGGCCCGCGGCGGCGGGGCGCAGGCCGAGGCCGGCCGCGGCGGCGGCGAGGTCGGTCCGCGCCTGCCGCAGGGCGCGCGCGGCCTCGGCGACGGTCGCGGCGGGCGGCAGCACGATCTCCATCTGGGCGGCGGGCAGCTCGAGCGTGAAGCGCGGGTCGCCGTCGAGGCGCGCGAGCAGCTCCGGCGCGCGGGGCGCGAGGTCGAGCGTGTCGGCGTCGAGGAGCATGAGCTCCTCCTCGAGGCCGACCGTGGGCGGCGCGGGGACCGCGAACGCGTCACGCAGCGCCTCGGCGTTTGGGGCGTCCACGACGGGGATATCGGTGCTGCGCACGATGCGCATTCTCACCCTTCCCGGCGTCTTCCAACCGCACAGCGACACGTGGCTGCTCGCCGGCCAGCTGCGCGCGCAGACGCTGCCGCCGCGCGCGTCGGTCCTCGACCTGTGCACCGGCAGCGGCGCGCTGGCGATCTGCGCCGCCCGCCGGGGCGCACGCGAGGTGACCGCCGTGGACGTGTCGCGCCGGGCGGTGTGGACGGCGCGGATGAACGCGCGGCTCGCCGGGGTGCGGGTGCGCGCGGTGCGCGGCGACCTGTTCGACGCGATCGGCGACCAGCGCTTCGACGCGATCGTCTCCAACCCGCCCTACGTGCCCGCGCCCGAGGCCGAGGTGCCCGCGCGAGGCGCCCGCCGGGCCTGGGACGCCGGCCTGGACGGCCGCGTGCTGCTGGACCGCATCTGCGCGCAGGCGCCCGCGCACCTGCGTCCCGGCGGCTTCGTGCTGCTCGTGCACTCGTCGGTCTGCGGGCCCGAGCGGACGCTCGCCCAGCTGCGCGAGGGCGGCCTGGAGGCCGAGGTGGTCGCGCGCCACCGCGGCGCCCTCGGCCCGCTGCTGCGCCGCCGGGTCAAGACCCTCGAGGAGCGCGGCCTGCTGGAGCGAGGCCGCCGCGAGGAGGAGATGCTCGTGATCCGCGGGCGCCGCCCGGTCCGCTCGGACCGCTTCACCTCCCGCGCCGCGCACGACGCGGCGGCCCGGTCGCGCTAGCCGCGCCCGCGGGGCACGTGTGACGCCTGGGCCGTCGCCCCGCCCGGACCGCCCGGCCCCGACGTGTGGCGCTCTGACCACCGCATAGGTGGCTGAAGTGCCACACGTCCCCGCGGCTGCGCACCGGGCGCGGAGCGGGAACAAGCGCGTGGCCGCGCGGTCAGCGCTTGCGCCGGCGCTTCTTGCGGCTCGTCGCCGGGTGCGGCGCGGGCCGGGGCTCGGCGGCGTCGTCGGCCAGGTCGGCCACGCCGTTGCCCGACGGCGTGTCGGGCTCGGGCTGCCGCGCGGCGCGGCCGCCGCCGCGCCCGCCGCGAGGCGGCGGGGTCTGGCCCTGCTCGCGCATGCGCTGCTCGCGCAGCTCGACCGCGCTCGGCCACGGCTCGGCCTTGCCCGACTCCCACGCGGGCGGGTTGCCGCGCGGCCAGCGTCCGAGGAACAGCGGCGCCAGCGCCAGCAGCCAGAACGCCTGCACGATCGGGAACTGGCCGATCAGCGAGCCGAGCACGTAGAGGGCGCCGGCGATGACGCCGAGGATGCCCATGAAGCGCGTCAGCAGCCCGGCGCGCATCGCGTTCAGCGCGACGAGGATCGTCGACAGGCACACGGCCAGCGTGCCGATCAGGCCGAGGATGCCGAACGTCGCCACCGACGCGGACCCGAGCGCGTCGTTGATCGCCTCGCGTGAGAAGTCCCCGGCGTCGAGATAGTCCTGGGCGGAGATGCGGCGCACGATCGGCAGGCCGAGCGACGCGAGCGCGGTGAACGCGGCGCCGAACGTGATGAGGCCGCGCACGTAGCGCGGCAGCGCCGGCAGGCGGAAGCGGGTGGCGCGGTACAGGTAGAGCAGCGCGACGCCGACGGCGAGCGCGCCGATCGCCGACAGGACGCCCGAGATGATCAGCGGCGTCGAGTGGTCGACGAGGAACTGCGCGACCGCGGTGCGCGGGTTGACCTCGGCGTCCTGCTGCCCCGAGAGCGCGGGCGTCAGCGCCTGCAGCACGCCGATGACCGGGCGGTCGTCGCGCGTGGCCAGGTCGGCGTACAGGAGCGGCACGAGCACGAGCACGCCGCCGAGCGCGGCGGCGACCGCCGCGACCACCCGGCGCGAGCGCTCCCAGGCGAGCTCCTCCTGGATCTCGTCGGGTCCGGGACTGCTCACCGGCGCGAAAGGCCCCGGCCGCTGCCGGGATAGCGGATCGCGGGCAGCGGTTCGTCGCCGGAGCGATCGACCACGCGCGACAGGCGGTCGCCGGCCAGGAGCACGAGGTCGAGCGCAGGGCCGACGACGCGCAGCGCCTGTTCGAGGCGGTGGCGCAGGACGAGCTGTCGCGGGCTGGGCGGAGCCATGGGCGCGCAGTCTAGTTGGGGGATGCGCGACACGCGCGCCGGTCGGCTCAACCGCCGGTCGAACCCGCGCCGGGCGAATGTGGACCGTTCTCCCGTGGCGGGCGCGCCCACCGGTCGCGAGGCTCCCCGCACCGACCCGAGGAGAGCGCCCGTGAACCCGACCGACGTCCCCGTTGCCCCCGCCACGACCCATCCGCTCGAGCCGCTCGGGCCCGCGGAGATCGAGGCCGCCGCGCGCATCCTGCGCGAGGAGCGCGAGCTCGGCCCGAGCTGGCGCTTCGTGTTCGTGATGCTGCGCGAGCCGCCCAAGCCGCTGCTGCGCGCGTGGACGCCGGACACCGACCTCCCGCGCGAGGCGTTCGTCGTCCTGCGCGACCGCGAGACCCGCGGCACCTACGAGGCGGTCGTCTCGCTCACCGAGGAGCGCGTGCTGAGCTTCGAGCGCAGGGCCGGCGTGCAGGCGCAGATCACGTTCGAGGAGTTCATGCGGTGCGAGCACGTCGTCCGCAGCGACCCGCGCTGGCAGGAGGCGATGCGCGCCCGTGGCGTCGAGGACTTCTCGCTGTGCATGATCGACCCGTGGGCGGCGAGCCACACGATGCCGGAGGACCACCCCGACGAGCGGCGGATCCTGCGCCCGCTCACCTGGGTGCGCGGCGAGCCCGGCGACAACGGCTACGCGCGGCCCGCCGAGGGGCTGATCTGCGTCGTCGACCTGGACGAGATGCGGGTCGTCGAGGTGGTCGACCACGGCGTCGTCCCGTTCCCGCCCCAGCCCGGCAACTACACGCCTGAGCTGATGGGGCGCGAGGGCAACGTGCCCGCGTTCCCGGGCCCGCGCACGGACGTGCGCCCGATCGAGATCACCCAGCCGGAGGGCCCGTCGTTCAGCGTCGACGGTCACGCGATCGAGTGGCAGAAGTGGCGCCTGCGGATCTCGTTCAACGCCAAGGAGGGCCTCGTCCTCCACCAGATCGGCTACGAGGACGGCGGCCACGTGCGGCCGATCATCGAGCGCGCGTCGCTGTCGGAGATGTACGTGCCCTACGGCGACCCGGCCCCGACGCACGCGTTCAAGAACGTCTTCGACATGGGCGAGTACGGCCTGGGCTGGCTCGCGAACCCGCTCGAGCTGGGCTGCGACTGCCTCGGCGAGATCCGCTACTTCGACGGCGTCGTCAACGACCAGGACGGCAACGCGATGACGATCCCCAACGCGGTCTGCATGCACGAGGAGGACCACGGGATCGGCTGGAAGCACACGGACTTCCGCACCGAGGAGGTCGAGGTCCGCCGCCTGCGCCGCCTGGTGATCTCGACGATCGTCACCGTCGGCAACTACGAGTACGGGTACTTCTGGTACCTCTACACCGACGGCACGATCGAGTACGAGGTCAAGCTCACCGGCGTGATCTCGACCGGGGCGGTCGCGCCCGGCGAGCGTCCCCGCTACGGCGTCCTCGTCGCCCCCGGCCTCTACGGGCCGCACCACCAGCACTTCTTCTGCGTGCGGCTGGACCTGGCCGTCGACGGCGACCGCAACACGGTCGTCGAGGTCGACTCCGAGCCGCTGCCGCTCGGCCCCGACAACCCGCACGGCACCGCCTGGGTCACGAAGCGCACCGAGCTGCGCACCGAGTCCGAGGCGCAGCGCATCATCGACCCGCTGCGGGCGCGGACGTGGCGCATCGAGAACCCGCATGTGCGCAACGCGGTCGGCGACCCGGTCGCCTACCGGCTGATCCCCGGCGACAACGTGCTGCCGATGGCGCACGAGGGATCGGTCCAGGCGGCGCGGGCCGGCTTCGCGTCCAAGCACCTGTGGGTGACGCCGTACGCCGAGGACGAGCGCTTCGCGGCCGGCGACTACCCCAACCAGCACCCGGGCGGCCAGGGCCTGCCGGCGTGGACGGCGGCCGACCGGCCGGTCGCCGACACGGACCTCGTCGTCTGGTACTCGTTCGGCGCCCACCACGTCGTGCGGCCGGAGGACTGGCCGGTCATGCCGGTGACGCACATCGGCTTCAAGCTCAAGCCGAGCGGCTTCTTCGACGGCAACCCGGCGCTTGACATGCCGCGGACGAAGGGCGCACACTGCCACCACGGCTGATGCCCGCGCTCGCCCACATCGCCGGCGTGCCGGTGGAGGAGATGCTGTACGCGGTTCCCGCGTTCGGCGCCGCCGCCGGCGTGTCGCTGGCCTGGCTCAGGGCGCGGGCGCGGGCGGTGCGCTCGCGGCCATCGGCCCTCGCACCTCGATCCGGCATCCCGCCTCGTCCGGATCCCGCACGACGAACCCGCTGAGCGACGTCTCCGGATCGAGCGCCTCGAGCAGGCCGCGGGTCATGCCGCGATGCAGCGCGCACACGAGCGGCTGGCGCTCGCGCACGACGTCGCGGTAGGGGCAGTTGCCCAGGCGCCAGGCCAGCGCGCCGTTGGCGGCGGGCTCCAGCGCGGGCGCGAAGCCCGAGGCGGCCAGCACGGCCTGCATGCGCTCGAGCGGGGACGCGTCCGCCGGGGTGTCGGCGGCGAGGTCGCGGCCGATGCGCCGGCCGGCCTCCTCGACCGTGGCGGGGTCGAGCTCGGCCAGCGTCATCGCCCGCACGAGCCAGCGGCCGAGCCCGGCGTAGTCGGTGGGCCGCTTGCCGCCGGGCTGCGCGGTCGGGCTGATCGCCCAGCGGTCGCGCGGGCGCCCCCGCGGCCGGCGCTCGCGCTCGCGCTCGACGAGGCCCGCGGCGCGCAGGCGGTCGAGGTGCACGCGCACGCCGTTGGGATGCAGTCCGAGGCGGGCCGCGAGCTCCTCGGTCGTGGCCGGGCGCCGCAGCTCGCCCAGCAGCGCGAAGAGGCGCGCGCGGGTCGGCTGCGCGAGCGCGCCGCCGGCGCCGGGCGGGACGTCCATGGCGCACAGTTTTCCACACCTTGGCTATGAGAACCAACCCCCGGGCTGATACGGTTCTTCCACCGCGACTGTGAAAAAGATCGTTCCGGAAGGGCGCCATGACCTACGTCATCAACGAGCCGTGCCGCGGCACCAAGGACACGTCCTGCGTGGAGGTCTGCCCCGTCGACTGCATCCACCCGACCCCCGACGAGCCGGACTTCGACGAGCACGACCAGCTCTACATCGACCCGGAGGAGTGCATCGACTGCGACGCGTGCGTCGAGGCGTGCCCGGTCGACGCGATCACCTCGGAGGACCAGGTGCCGCCGGAGTGGCAGCATTACATCGAGATCAACGCCGCGTACTACCGCAACCGCGTCTAGCGACGGAAGCGGCTGCGCAGGCGCGCCCACAGCCGCTTCAGGCGGTCCATCAGCACGCTCCACAGCAGGCGCAGGGCGCTGAGCGGCTTGGCCGGCTGCGGCGGAGGCGGCGGCGCGGCGGACTCCGCGGGCGCGCCCGCCTCGGCCCGGTGCTCGGCGCCGATGCGCTCCTGCAGGCACGCGGCGAAGTCCGACAGCAGCCGGCGCGAGACGTCCTCGATCATGCCGCCGCGCCCGAACCGCGCCAGCCGGCCGGTGATCGTGAAGTCCGTGTCGACCTCGACGGTCGTCGACGCCTCGCCGTCGGCGCGCACCGTCGAGCGGATCGTCGCCGTCGCCCCGCCCTGGCCGCGGCGGTCGGTGCCGCGCGCCGACATCACGGCGACGTGCGCGTCCTCGTCGACGTCCTCCATCTTCAGCGTGCCGTTGTAAGCCGCGGTCGTCGGCCCCAGCTTCACCGTGAACGTGCCGTGGTAGACGCCGTCGTCCCCGGCCTCGGTGATCTCGGCCCCCGGCAGGCAGGGCGCGACGCGCTGGACGTCGATCAGCGCCGCCCAGACCTGGTCGACCGGCGCCGCGACCGTGAACGACTGCTCGAGCTTCATCGCCTGACCTCCCTCGTGATCGGACCCTCCAGCACGTCGGCGAGCGCCTCGAGCGAGCCCAGCGAGTGGCCCTCGAGGAACACGTCGACGTGCGGCAGCGCTGCCGCCATGCCGCGCGCCAGCGGCTCGTAGCCGGGGCGCGCCTTCAGCGGGTTGAGCCACACCACGCGATGCGCGGTGCGCGCCAGCCGCGCCATCTCCGCCCCGAGCTGCTCGGGGTCGCCGCGATCCCAGCCGTCGGACAGGACCACGACGACCGCGCCGCGCCCGACCCGCCGGCCGTGGCGGCGGTTCAGCTCGCCGATCCCCTCGCCCAGCCGGGTCCCGCCGCCGAGGTCGACCGCCGCGCGAGTGGCGCGCGCGAGCGCCGCCTCGACGTCCTTGGAGCGCAGCTCGCGCGTGACCCGCGTCAGCCGCGTGCCCAGCGCGAACGCCTCGACGCGCGGACGGGCGGTGACGAGCGCCTGCGCGTAGCGCAGCAGCAGCCCGGCGTAGGGCGCCATCGAGCCGGACACGTCGACGACCAGGACGACGGGCCGCGGCGCCTCGCCGGCCGTGCGCCAGCGCCGGCGCAGCGGCTCGCCGCCGTGGCGCAGCGACGCCCGCACGGTCGCCTGCAGGTCCAGGCGCCGGGCCGGGCGATGCGTCGGGCGCAGCCGCCGCGAGCGGCGGGTCGGGCCCCGCCGCGCCAGCCGCACGAGCAGCCGGTGGACGGCGGCCAGCTCGGCCTCGGTGAGCTCGGCGGCGTCGCGGTCGCGCAGCAGCTCGACCTCGCTCCACGCGGCGGGGCGCACCTCGGGCTCCTCGCCGTCCTCGCCGGACGGCGGCGGCGCGCTGCCCGCCGGCACGGTCGGCAGCAGCTCCTCCAGGCCCGGGGGCAGCGGGGGCTCCTCGTCGGCGGCCGCGTCCGGCGCCCCGAACACGGCGTCGAACGCCGCGTCGAACGCCGCCAGGTCCTCGCGGCGCGAGCAGAGCGCGGGGCGCAGCGCCAGCCGCGCCTCCTCGCGATCGGCCGCGTCGACGCGCGCCAGCGCGCGGGCCGCCACCGCCAGCTCGCCGGTGCCGACGCGCACGCCGCGCGCCCGCAGCGCCGCCCCCAGCGCGGCCACCCGCTCCAGGACGCCGCCGTCAGACACCGTCGAGCACGCCCTCCTCGCGCACGCGCTCGATGTCCTCGCGCACCTTCAGCGCCACCCCGAGCGTGTCCTCCAGCGACTCGCCGGGCAGCGCGGCCAGCGCCCGCGCCCAGGTGATCGTCTCCCCCACTCCCGGGAGCTTGTAGAGCTCGGACGCGCGCAGCCGCGCGACCGCCTCGCACACCCGCGCGACGATCGCCTCCTCCACGCCCGGCGCGCGCACCCGGAGGATCTCGGCCTCGCGCTCGGGGGTCGGGTAGTCGATCCAGTGGTAGAGGCAGCGGCGCTTGAGCGCGTCGTGCAGCTCGCGGGTGCGGTTCGAGGTGAGGATCACGAGCGGCCGCCGCTTCGCCCGCACGGTCCCCAGCTCCGGGATCGTCACCTGGAAGTCCGACAGCAGCTCCAGCAGGAACGCCTCGAACTCGTCGTCGGCGCGGTCGATCTCGTCGATCAGCAGCACGACCGGCCCGTCGTGCTCGAGCGCCTCCAGCAGCGGGCGGCGCAGCAGGAAGCGGCGCGAGAACAGCTCGCCCTCGTCGATCCCCGCCTCGGCGGCCCGCAGCGCGAGCAGCTGGCGCGCGTAGTCCCAGTCGTAGAGGGCGTGGTGGACGTCGATGCCCTCGTGGCACTGCAGGCGGATGAGGCGCGCCCCGGTCGCACTCGCCAGCGCCTTGGCGACCTCGGTCTTGCCGACGCCGGCCTCGCCCTCGAGCAGCAGCGGCTGGCCGAGGTCGGCGGCCAGGAACAGCGCGATGCGCAGCGGGCGGTCGGCGAGGTAGCCCTCTGCCGCAAGGGCCTCGCCGACCGCGTCCGGGCTGCGCAGCGCGTCGCTCAGGGCCCCGCTCAGCTCCCGGCCGCCCGCTGCAGCGCCCGCCGGGTGAGCACCCGGGCCAGATGGCGCTTGTAGTCGGCCGACGCATTGAGGTCCGCGGGCGGGTCGGTCCCCTCCGCGGCGTGCTCGGCCGCGGCGGCGATCGCGCCCTCGTCGAGCGGCCCGCCGCGCAGCGCCGCCTCGACGGCGCCGGCGCGCACCGGCGTGGAGGCCATGTTCGTGAACGCCACGCGCACGTCCTCGCACGAGCCGTCGGGCGCCCGCTTGACGAGCGCGCACACGCCGACCATCGCCCAGTCCTCGGCGCGCCGCGTGAACTTCTCGTACGCGTGGCCCCACCCGTCGAGCGCCGGGACCCGCACCTCGGTGATCACCTCGCCGGGGCCCACCGCCGTCGTCAGGTAGTCCTGGAACAGGTCGGCGGCGGCGACCTCGCGCGAGCCGCCGCCGGCGCCGCGGATCGTCACCCGGCCCTCGGCGGCGACCATCACCGTCGGCAGATCCGACGCCGGGTCGCCGTGCGCCAGCGAGCCGCCGATCGTGCCGCGGTTGCGCACCTGCTGGTCGGCGATCACCGACGCGGTCTCGGCGAGCACGCCGAGGTCCCCGCGCACCTGCAGGTCCGCGTGGCGCGTCAGCGGGCCGATCCGCCAGTCGCCGTCCTCGCGCTCGATCCCGTGCAGGCCGGGGACGCGGCGCAGGTCGACGAGCAGCGTCGGCACCGCCAGGCGCATCTTCATCAGCGGCAGGAGCGAGTGCCCGCCGGCCAGCGGCTTGGCGTCCTCGCCGCCCTCCGCCAGCGCCTGCAGCGCGTCGTCCAGCGACGTGGGCGCCACGTAGTCGAACTCGGCGGGGATCATGCGCGCTGCCCTCCTTCCTGGATCGCCTGCCAGACCCGCATCGGCGTGTAGGGCATGTCGAGGTACGACACGCCCAGCGGCCGCAGCGCGTCCATCACCGCGTTGGCGACCGCGGCGCTCGCCGCGATCGTGCCGGCCTCGCCGACGCCCTTCACGCCGAGCGAGTTGACCGGCGACGGGGTCTCCGTGCGGTCGGTCTCGAAGCTCGGCAGCTCCGCCGCGGTCGGCAGGGCGTAGTCGACGAAGGTGCCGGTCACGAGCTGGCCGGTCTCGTCGTAGACGACCTGCTCGTAGAGCGCCTGGCCGACGCCGTGCACGATGCCGCCGTGCACCTGGCCGTCGATCAGCAGCGGGTTGATCGCCGGGCCGCAGTCGTCGACCGCCACGTAGCGGACGAGCGACACCTTCCCGGTCTCGGCGTCGACGTCGACGATCGCCGCGTGCGCGCCGAACGGGAACACGAAGTTGCCCGGGTCGTAGAACGCGACCTCCTCCAGCCCCGGCTCCATCCCCTCCGGGATGTCCTCGGGGATGTAGGCGAGCCCGGCGACCTCGGGCAGCGTGAACCCCTTGTCGGGCGAGCCGCGCACGATCCAGCGCCCGTCGCGCAGCTCGATGTCCTCGGGCGCGGCCTCGAGCTTGTGCGCGACGAACTGCTTGATCCGCGCGGCGACCTTGTCGGCCGCGCGGGCGATCGCCTCGCCGCCGACGGCCAGCGACCGCGACCCGTAGGTGTCCAGGCCGTTGGGGCCCTGGCTCGTGTCGCCGTGGATGACCTCGACGAGCTGCGGGTCGGTCCCGAGCCTGTCGGCCACGATCTGCGCGAAGCCGGTCTCGTGGCCCTGGCCGTGCGGCGAGGTGCCCGTGTAGGCGGTCACCGCGCCGGTCAGGTGCACGCGCACGAGCGCCGACTCCCAGCCCCCGCCCTGCAGGCCGAACGCGCTCGGGCCGACCGCGCGCGACGGCGCCAGGCCGCAGATCTCGGTGTAGGTGCAGAACCCGATCCCGCGGTAGACGCCTTCGCCGCGCAGGCGCTCCTGCTCGGCCCGGAACGCCTCGACGTCGACGTGCTCGAGCAGCTTGTCGAGCGTGCCCTGGTAGTTGCCGGAGTCGTACGTGATGCCGATCGCGGTCTCGTACGGGAAGGCGTCGGCGGGGATGAAGTTGCGCCGGCGCACCTCGAGCGGGTCGAGGCCCAGCTCGGCGGCGAGCTGGTCGAGCGCGACCTCGATCATGTGCGTCGCCTCCGGGCGGCCCGCGCCGCGGATCGCGTCGGTGGCGAACTTGTTCGTCATCACGCCGACGATGTCGGTCTGCACCGCCGGGAAGCGGTAGCAGCCGCTCATCACGAACGCGCCCAGCGACGGGATCATCGGCGTCAGCAGCATCATGTACGCGCCGAGGTCGGCCAGGATCCGCGCGTGGAACGCGGTCACCGTGCCGTCGCGCTTGGCGCCGACGCGCACCGTGGCGATCTGGTCGCGCCCGTGGTGGGTGACCATCATCGCCTCCGACCGCGTCTCGCACCACTTGACCGGGCGGCCGAGCTTGCGCGACGCCCACGCGGCGAGGATCTCCTCGCCGTAGATCTGCAGCTTGGAGCCGAAGCCGCCGCCCACCTCGGGCGCGATCACGCGGATGCGCTCCTCGCTGAGGTCGAGCATGATCGACAGGAACAGCCGCAGGAAGTGCGGGATCTGCGTGGCCGACCACACCGTGAGGTGGCCGGCGCGCTCCTCGGCGAGCACCGCGCGCGGCTCGATCGCGCCGCCCGCCGTGCGGTGGTTGACGATGCGCCGCTCGATGACGACGTCGGCCTCGGCGAACCCCGCCTCGAGGTCGCCGCCGCCCAGCGACCACTCGTGCACCTTGTTGCTGGGCAGGTCCGGATGGACGAGCACCTCGTCGCGCAGCGCCTCCTCCGGGTCGGTCACGACGGGGAGCGGGTCGTACTCGACCAGCACGTCCTCGGCGGCGTCGACCACCGAGTAGCGGTCCTCGCCGATGACGACCGCGACCGGGTCGCCCACGTGCGCCACGCGGCCGCGCGCGAGCGGCCAGTGCTCGGGCATGTTCAGCCCGATGCCGGGCGGCGCCCACGCCATCGGCAGCGGCGCGGCCAGGTCGAGATCGTCGCCGGTGAAGACGGCCACGACGTCGTCGCGGGCCTCCGCCGCGCTCGTGTCGATCGACGTGATCGTGGCGTGCGCCTCAGGCGAGCGCACGAAGGCCATCCACAGCGTCCCGACGGGGTTGATGTCGTCGACGTAGGTGGCGCGGCCCGTGATGAGGCGCGGGTCCTCCTTGCGCTTCAGCGCCCGGCCGACGTGACGGCCGCCGGTCTGGGGCGTGTCGATCGCGGTCATGCCCCCAGGCCCTCCTTCGCCAGCTCGCGCCCGGCGTCCGCGGCGTCCTGCGACAGGCCGGGATGCGGGATCTGGCCCGCGTGCGGGTGGCGCGCGGCGTCCTGCACCGCCCGGACGATGTTGTGGTAGCCGGTGCAGCGGCAGAGGTTGCCCTCCAGGCCCTTGCGGATCTCCTCCTCGGTGGGGTTCGGGTTGTGGGCGAGGAGGTCGACCGCGCGCATGATCATCCCCGGCGTGCAGAAGCCGCACTGAAGGCCGTGGTCCTCCCAGAAGGCCTCCTGCATCGGGTGCAGGGCGTCGCCCTCGGCGAGACCCTCGATCGTGGTGACCTCGCAGCCGTCGGCCTGGACCGCCAGGACGGTGCAGCTCTTCACCGCCTCGCCGTCGAGATGGACCGTGCACGCGCCGCAGCTCGTGGTGTCGCAGCCGACGTGCGTGCCGGTCAGCCCGAGACGGTCGCGCAGCAGGTGGACGAGGAGCATGCGCGGCTCCACCTCGACCTCGTGCGCCCTCCCGTTGACGGACAGCCGTACCGGGACCTCGCTCACGTTCCCCTCCTCGGTGGCGGGACGACCTCTCTCTCGCCCCTGGACACTGCCACGCCGCCCCGGCCGGCGCAACCGCGAGACCGAGCGAGGGAGCGGCCGGGGTCAGCCGCTGGGGATGAGACCCACGGTGGCGCGCACGTCCGCGGCCAGCGCGTCGATCGCCTCGCGGCCGCGGCTGATGATCGTCGCGAACCCGACGAACGCGTGCATCGCGTCCGGGTAGCGGTGCAGCGCGACCGGGACGCCCGCCTCGCGCAGGCGCTCGGCGTAGGCCAGGCCCTCGTCGCGCAGCGGGTCGTGGTCGGCGATGACGACGCTCGCCGGCGGCAGGTTCGAGAGGTCGGCGGCGAGCAGCGGGGAGGCCTCGGGATCGGACGCCTGCGCCGGGTCCGTCAGGTAGTGGGAGGCGAACCAGGTCATGTCGTCGGCGGAGAGGAAGCTGTCCGGATCGTCGCCGCACTCGGCGTAGGACGGGTGGCGGGTCGACAGGTCGGTGACCGGGTACACGAGGAGCTGGCGCGCGATCGCCGGGCCGCCGGCGTCACGGGCGCGGAGGGTCATGACCGCGGCGAGGTCGCCGCCGGCGCTGTCGCCGCCGACGATCAGCGGGACGTCCGGGTGCTGCGCGGCGATCCAGCTCAGCGCGTCCCAGCAGTCGTCGACCGGGCCCGGGAACGGGTGCTCGGGCGCCAGGCGGTAGTCGACGCTGATGACCGTGGCCCGGGCCGCGTTGGCGAGCAGGCGGCACATCGCGTCGTGGGTGTCGAGGTCGCAGATGACCCACCCGCCGCCGTGCAGCCACACGATGATCGCGTCCGCTCCCGTGGGCGCGTAGCGGCGCGCGCCGATCTCCCCGTCGCGCACCGGGATGCGCAGGTCCTCGACCGCGTCGACGTCCGGCCCGGGCGGGAGGTTCGCGTTGTCGGCGCTCACCGTCGCGCGCGCCTCCTGCGGCGACAGCTCCGACAGCGGCGGGCGGTTCAGCGAGGCGACCAGGTCCAGGAACTGGCGGATCTCGGGATGCACGGTCACGTCGGGTTCTCCTCTCGTCGCGGGCGCCGGCGCGAAGCCTCGCACACCGGCCGGGGGTCAGAGGAGGGCGCGGATCGCGGCGGCCGGATCGGCCGCGGTCTCGCGAGTCGCGGACGGCAGCAGCGCGGCGAGCGCGTCGGCGGCGGCGCGCACGTGCGGCGGCGCGGCCGGCGTGTCGAGGATCGCGATCGGCGCCGTCAGCGCGCGCAGCTCCCGCCGCGTGAGCGGCAGGGTCGCCTGCCCGCCGTAGTCGGCGAAGAACGCGGCCGGCGTGGCCGGCGGCACATCGGGCCGGCCGCGCGCAGCCCGCCAGGCGGCCACGGCGGCGGGCGGCCCGTCGGCGCGCAGCGTGCGCTCCAGCAGCGCGCGCTCGGCGGCGAGCGCCTCGTTCGCGTCGGGCACGAGCGGGAACGCCGCCGGGTCGACGAGGACGGCCGCGCGCACCGCGCCCGGGTGGCGCAGGAGCAGGTCGATCACGACGAGCGCGCCGAGGTCGACCCCGCACGCGACGGCCGGCCGCGCGTCGAGCGCGCTCAGCAGGGCGGCGGCGTCCTCGGTCTGCTCGGCCACGGAGGTCGCCTGGTACGGCTCCGGGGCGCCGCTGTCGCCGTAGCCGCGGCGGTCGTAGGCGATCGCGCGCGCGCCCGCTTCGAGCGCCTCGGCGACGCCCGCCCAGGCGCGGCGATCCTCGCCCATCCCGTGGACGAGCAGGACCGGCGGGCCCGCTCCGCGCTCCTCGTAGGCGAGCTCGACGCCCGCACCTTCGACGGTCGGCATGACCTCACCTTAAGCCGAGCGCCTACGCTGCGTGCATGGGTGGATTCGAGAACCTCTTCGGCGATCCTGATGAGCTGCAGCGGCGGATGGCGGAGTTCGCCGAGTCGATGCAGCGTCAGCAGGGGCTCGCCTGGGCCGACAACGCGATCGGCCTCGCGGTGCAGATGACCGTCGCCGCGATCAACCGCATCAACGTGCAGGGCAACGCCGACGAGCAGGCGCAGCAGATCCGGTCGGTCATGGCGACCGTCTTCCCGGAGGCCGTCACGCTCGTGCGCGAGGCGCGCGCCGGCCTGCAGTAGGCCGCACCCGCGCTTCCTCTGCGCGCGCCGCCTCCTCCTCGGCGGCGCGATGCTCCCGCCCGGCCTCGATGACGGCCTTGAACGAGCGGAAGCGGAAGATGAGGAGGATCGCCGCGAAGCCCATCGAGAGGCTGAAGATCGCGATCGCGATCTGCTGGCCGACCGAGTAGGCGGCGACCGTGGCGCCGGTCGCGGTGCCGGCGAACACCTTGATGAGCAGCGCCTGCTGAACGCCGGCGCCGCCGGGGGTGAACGGCATCAGCGACGCGATCGCGTTGACGCCGAGCACGAGCGCGACGTTGCGCACGGACCCGCCGACGCCGAACGCGTTGAGCAGGAACCAGAACGCCGTGAAGCGGAACAGCCAGCCGGCGAACTGCACGAGCCACACTTCGCGCACGTAGCGGCGGCGGTCGAACAGGATCGTGACGCCCTGCTTCACCCGCGCCCAGAACGCCTTCACGCGGCGCGACAGGACCGCGAAGGCGACCAGCGACAGGATGGCCAGCGCGGTGATCAGGAAGATCGTGAGCTGCGGGTGGGAGGCGAAGAAGCTCAGGTCGAACGCGTCGAGGTCGGGGAAGTCGGGCGGCTTGGGGAACACGCCCTGGGTGAACGCGAACGTCAGGACCGGGATCGCGATCGTCGCGTCGAAGACCGCCTCGACGAGGAAGGACGACGCGATCGCCGGGTAGGTCGAGTTCGGCACCGACGTCTTGACGAGGAAGAGCTTCATGACGTCGCCGCCGCGCGCGGGCACGACGTTGTTGAAGCCGTAGGCGGCCACGTAGGCGCCCCAGATGCGCCGGAACTGGAACCGCTCGCCCGGGTAGGCGGCGCGCAGCACGTTGAAGTACGCGCGCGAGCGGAGCGTCAGGTAGATCCCGAAGCACGCCAGCCCCGCCAGCAGCGCCGGCCAGCGCACATCGGCCAGGCTCGAGAAGAACGACTCGACACCGTTCCAGAAGGACGAGAGGTCGGCGATGGGCACCGTGGCCAGAGTACGGCGCGGGGCGGCCGCGCGGGCGCGTTCAGGCGGCCAGCCGCAGGCCGACCGCGGCGTGCACCCGGTGGTGGCGCAGCGACGGGGCGACGAGGTGGGCCTCGGGCAGCTCGACGCCCTCCAGCGACGGCACCCCGACGACGTACATGCCCGCCGCCCGGGCGGCGACCGTGCCGGTGTGCGAGTCCTCGAGCGCGATCGCCCGGCGCGGGTCGGCGCCGAGGCGCTCGCACGCGGCGAGGTACACGTCGGGCGCGGGCTTGCCGGCCACGACCTCCTCGGCGCTGACCACCGCGTCGAACGCGTCCTCGAAGCCGGCGACGCGCAGGCTGAGCGCGACCAGCGTGCGCGGCGAGTTCGAGGCCAGGCCGACGGGGATGCCCGCGGTGCGCAGGCCGTCGACGAGCTCCGGCGCGCCGGGCATCGGCGGCGCCGAGCGCTCGATCTCGCGCGTCACGAGCTCGTGCATCTCGTCGACGAGACTCTCCGATCCGCCGGGCGGCAGGCCCAGGTGGCGCTCGACGATCGTCTTGGCGACGTCGGCCGACGTGCCCAGCAGCTCGCGCTTGTGGTCCATCGTGAACTCGACGCCGCGACGGGCGTACAGCTCGCGCTCGGCGCGGCTCCAGGCGGTCTCGGTGTCGACGAGCAGACCGTCGCAGTCGAAGATCACGGCACTTGGCGGCACACGTTCACTGTAGGAGGCGTACCATCGCCCTCACGCGGGGAGCGGCCGCCGCGATGGCGGCGGCGGCAGCGGCGGCGATGGCCGCGCCCGCCGCGGCGGCGACGACCGTCCGGCCCACACGAGCGACTGCTCCCCGCCGCAGTGCCGGCCCTACGGCAGCGGCGCCGGGCGCGGCGGGACCGGCGAACTCTGCATGATCGACGTGGTCGTCTGCCCGTACGGGGTGAAGCGGTCGATCAGCTCCTCGAGGTGCTCCACGTCGCGCACGTGCAGGCGCATGATGAAGCAGTCGTCGCCGGTGATGCGGTGGCATTCGGCGACCTCCGGCGTCTCCTTGGCCAGCTCGGCGACCGCCGGGATCTGGCGCGGCGCGGGGCGGATCCGCAGGATCACGCCGAGGGCGTAGCCGAGCCGGCGCGGGTCGACGGCGGCGTGGTAGCCGGTGATGACGCCGGCCGCCTCGAGGCGGTCGAGGCGCTCGCCGACCGCGGGCGGCGACAGGCCGACGCGGCGGCCCAGCTCGGCGCGGCTGAGCCGGGCGTCCGCCTGCAGCGCTTCGATCAGACGGCGGTTGGTGTCGTCGAGCAGCGGTTGCGAAGCCATGACGGGCGAGATCCCTTCGATCGACCATTCCACGGTGGCGCATCGGCGAGGAACCTGCAAGGGCGATGCGCCAGCGGATCCCGCCCCACGCGTACTTCGTCGTCAGCGCCGTCTTCCACTACCTCGGCCCCGCGTTCGCCGTGCTGCTGTTCGCGCGGGTCTCGGTGCTCGGCGTCGCGTGGATGCGGATCGTCTCGGCCGCGCTGGTCTTCGCGCTCGTGCGGCGCCCGTGGCGCGCGTTCACGCCGCCGGTCCTCGTGCTCGGCGTACTGCTGGCGGCGATGAACGTCTGCTTCTACGAGGCGATCGACCGGCTGCCGCTCGGGATGGTGGCCGCGATCGAGTTCGCCGGGGTCGTGGCGGTCGCGGCCGCCGGGACGCGCAGCGTCCGCAACTGGGTCGCGCTCGGCCTCGCCGTGCCGGGCGTGCTGGCGCTGACCGGCGTGCGCTGGGAGGCCGAGGCGGTCGGACTCGCGTTCGCGCTGGCCAACGCGCTGCTGTTCGCGCTCTACATCGTCGTCGCCCACCGCGTGTCGCGCGGGCCGGGCATCGACGGGCTGGCCGCGGCGATGGTCGTCGCCGCGGCGGCGGTCACGCCCGCGGGAGTGGTCGCCGCCGCGCCGGCGCTCGCGGACCCGGTCGCGGTCGTGGCGGGCGTGGGGGTCGGCGTGTGCTCCTCGGTGATCCCGTACGTGTCCGACCAGCTCGCGATGGAGCGCCTGCCGCGCGCGACCTACGCGCTGCTGGTCTCGCTGCTGCCGGCGACGGCGACGGTCGTCGGCCTGGTCGTGCTCGCCCAGGTTCCGTCCGGGCGGGAGCTCGCGGGCGTCGCGTTGGTGGTCGTCGCGGTGGCGGTCCATCGCGAGGCCGACGCCTCCGTGGACGCGGCGGCGGCCTCGCCGAGCGCGTCGAGCAGCGCGGCGATCGACGGCGCGGCCTCGGCGCCGCGGCGGCACGCGGCGAAGAGGTGGCGGCACGGCGGGTCGCCGGTCAGCGGCCGCACGACCACGCCGGGCGGCGGCTGAGCCTGGGCCAGGCGCGGCACGAGCGTGACGCCGAGGTCGGCCTCCACCATCGCCAGCACCGCGTTCCAGTCGGGCGAGCGGTGCAGGACGCGCGGCGTGAAGCCGGCCGCCTGGCAGCCGGCGAGCACGACGCCCTCGCAGGACCAGCCGACCGGCGGCGCCACCCACGGCTCGGTGGCCAGGTCGGCGAGCGGCACGCGCTCGGCGCCGGCGAGCGGGTGGTCGACCGGCAGCGCCGCGTCGAGCACGTCGGCCATGAGCGCGACGCGCGTGAAGCGGGGATCGCCGGCCTGCGGCGCGCTCGGGCTCTCCATCGACACGGCGACGTCGAGCTCGCGCCGGGCGAGGCCGAGGAACGCCTCGGGCGCCTCGGCGTCGGTGATGAGGACCGACACGCCGGGCGCGCGCTCGCGCAGGCGGACCGTGGCCGGGACGACGAGCCCGCTGATCGCGGTCGCGAACGCGCCCACGCGCACCTCGCCGACCTCGCCGGCGGCGTGCGCGTCGAGGTCGGCGCGCAGCAGCTCGAGCTGCGCGAAGACGGCGTCGGCGTGGCTGAGCAGGACGCGGGCGGCGGGCGTCAGGCGGACCCGGCGGCCGTCCGGCTCGATGAGCTGCTGGCCGACCTCGCGCTCGAGCGCGGCGATCTGCTGGGAGACGGCCGAGGCGGTGAGGTGCAGCGCGTCGGCGGCGGCCGCGATCGTGCCGCGGTCGGCGAGCTCGCGCAGGGCGCGCAGGCGGCGCAGGTCGACCATCAAGCACAGCTTACGGGTCGTCGACAGGACATTCACTCGCTCTTAGCGATCGCGGGTCGCACACTGCGAGGCGTGCCCGTCCGCCACATGCTGCTCGCCGGCGCCGTCGCCATGGTGTGGGGCGTCAACTTCGTCGTCATCCACGTGGGCCTGGGGTCGTTCCCGCCGCTGCTCTTCGCCGCGCTGCGGTTCGTGCTGATGGCGATCCCGGCGGTGTTCCTCGTGCGCCGCCCGCAGGTGCCGGCGCGCTGGGTGATCGGCGTGGGCGCGTTCATCGGGGCCGGCCAGTTCGGGCTGCTGTTCGTGGCGATGGACGAGGGCATGCCGGCCGGGCTGGCGTCGCTCGTGCTGCAGCTGCAGGCCGTGTTCACGATCGTCCTGGCGGTCGCGCTGCTCGGCGAGCGGCTGCGGCCCGCGCACGCGGCCGGCGCCGGGATCGCGTTCGGCGGGATCGCGCTGATCGGCGCGGGCCGGGCCGAGGGCGTGCCGCTGCTGGCGGTCGCGCTGTGCGTGGGGGCGGCGGCGTCGTGGGGCGCGGGCAACATCTGCACCCGCGTCGCGCAGGCGCCCGACGCGGTCGCGCTGCTCGTGTGGTCGAGCCTCGTGCCGCCGCTGCCGCTGCTGGGGCTGTCGCTGGGCTTCGAGGGGCCGGACGCGATCGGCGACGCGTTCGCGACGCTCGACCCGGGCGGCGTGCTCGCGCTGCTCTACGTGGTGGTCCTCTCGACCGCGTTCGGCTTCGGCGTGTGGACGTGGCTGCTGCGCCAGCACGCGGCGTCGAAGGTCGCGCCGTTCACGCTGCTGGTGCCGGTCGTCGGGATCGCGGCGGCGTGGATCGCGCTGGGCGAGGTGCCGACCGCCGCCGAGATGGCGGGCGCCGTCGTGGTGCTGGCCGGGCTGGCGCTCACGACGAACGCGGTGCGGGTGCGGCGGGTGCGCGCGGCGGTCGCGGCGCCTGAGAGCGCGGGCGCTCCGTAGTCCGGCCGGGCGCGACGCGCACGCGGCTACGGATGCCGCTGGGCGTGGCGGGCGGCAGGCTCGGGCCATGGCCCTCGACGACCTGCTTCCCGCCTACGACATCCACGACGAGGTCGCGGTCACGGTGGCCGCGCCGCCGGGCGCCGTCTACGACGCGCTGATGGAGGTCGACCTCATCGACGTGGGCCGCCGGCGCCCCCTCGTCGGCGTGCTCGGCGGCCTGCGCATGGTGCCCGACGTCGTCGCCCGCCTCGTGCGCGGCGAGCCGCAGCCGGCGATGCCGCAGACGCTGCGGCTGCGGGACCTGGCGAACCAGCCCGCGGCCGAGGGCGGCTGGTCCCTGCTGGCCGAGGAGCCGGGCGCGTGGATCGCGCTCGGACTCGTCGGGCGCTTCTGGAAGCCGGTGATCGAGTACGCGGACGTCCCGGCCGAGCGGTTCGCCGCGTTCGACGAGCCGGGCTGGGCGAAGACCATGTACGCGCTGGGCGTGCGGCCGCTCCCGGACGGGCGCACGCTGCTCACCGGGGCGATGCGCACGGCGACGACCGACGAGCGCGCGCGGCGCTGGTTCCGCCGCTACTGGACGCTCGGCGTCGGACCGGGCGCGCACGAGGTCGTCTGGGGGCTGCTGGAGTGCGTGCGCGAGGACGCGGAGGCGCGGGCGTCCGGCGCCGACCAGACGAGCGCGGGCCGCCCCTCCGAGAGCGAGCGCGCGTCGGCGACGCGCAGCCGCCAGGGGTCGAGCCGGATGACGGCGGCGTCGGGCGAGCCGGGTCCGCCCGGGAAGAGCGTCGCGGGGTCGTAGCCGGCCGGCGGCGGGGCGGCGCGGAAGGTCGCCCAGGCGCGCTCGGCCTCGGCGAGGTCGGCCCAGCGGGCGCGGCACTCGGCGACGGCGACGTCGTGCGCGGGGTCCCAGTAGGAGCAGGACGCGTACGGCGCGTGGGCGAGGTGGGCGCGCTTGAGCGGGGTCGGCCGGCTGACGACCCAGCCGACGAGGCCGCCGTCGCCGGCCCGCTCCCAGATCGGGTGCACGAGCCGCGAGCGCGGCCGGCCGCGGCGGTCGACGGTGGCCAGCGTGCACCAGACGATGCGGTGGGCGGTGGCGACGAACGCCTCGGCGACGAGATCATCAACCATGGTTGTGGACCCTACCAGGGTATACAACTGCGGTTGTGCAAGCATTCGACCCCGCCCAGGCCGACCTGCCGCTGGCCGCCCTGTTCGCCGGCTGGGCGATGGCCGACGCGGTGTCCGCCGCGCTGGCCGCCGACGGGTTCGACGACGTGCGCTTCGCCGACGGCGTCGTGTTCCAGCACCTCGTCGGCGGTCCGATCGCCGTCGGCGCGCTCGCCGAGCGGATGGGCGTCAGCCAGCAGGCGGCGTCGAAGGCGGTCGCCGACCTGGAGCGCCGCGGCTACGTCGAGCGGCGGCGCGACCCGGACGACGCGCGCCTGCGGCGGGTGGCGCTGACCGGCCGCGGGGTCGCCGTCGTCGAGGCGGCCCGCCGCCACCGGGCCGCGCTGTCGGAGCGGTTGGCGCAGCGGCTGGGCCCGCGCCGCGTCGAGTCCGCGCGGCGGCTGCTCGTCGACGTGCTCGGCGAGCTGGGCGCCGACGCCGCACTGCGCGCCCGCCGCGCGCGGCCGCCACGCTGACCCCGCGTTGCTTGTCACCTTCTGCGTCGCTGCGACGCAAGAGGTGACAAGCAACGCGGGACCCGCCTGCCATCATCGCCGCCGATGGCCGAGGAGGTGCTCAGCGACCGCCGGCTCAATCGCGCGCTGCTCGCGCGCCAGGGGCTCCTCGAGCGGCGGACGGCCGCGCCGCTGGAGGAGATCGAGCGGGTCGCGGGGCTGCAGGCGCAGGAGCCGATCGACCCGTACGTCGGGCTGTGGGCGCGCCTCGACGGGTTCGCGCCCGAGCAGCTCAGCGCGCTGCTGAGCGAGCGGGCAGCGGTGCGCGTGCACGTGATCCGCCCGACGATCCACCTCGTCAGCGCGGCCGACTGCCTGGCCTGGCAGCCGCTGGCCGCGGGGGTGATCGCGGCGACGTTCCGCAACCCGTACGGCCGCCGCTTCGAGCAGGCCGGGGTCGATCCGCGCGCCGTCGCCGCGGCCGGGCGCGAGCTGCTGCTCGAGGCGCCGCGGACCCGCGCCCAGCTCGCCGCGGCGCTGGCGGAGCGCTGGCCGCAGCCCGACCCGGAGGCGCTGGGCAGCGCGGTCGCGTTCCTCAACCCGGTCGTCCAGATCCCGCCGCGCGGCCTGTGGCGCCGCAGCGGGCAGGCGACGTGGGCGCTCACCGAGGACTGGCTCGGCCGCGCGCCCGACCCCGAGGGCGACCTCGACGCCGCGGTCCTGCGCTACCTGGCCGCCTTCGGTCCCGCGACCCCGGCCGACATGCGCACGTGGTCGCGCCTCACCGGCCTGCGCGAGGCCTTCGAGCGGCTGCGCCCGCGGCTGCGCACGTTCCGCGACGAGCGCGGCCGCGAGCTGTTCGACGTGCCCGATGGCCCGCTGCCCGACCCCGACACGCCCGCGCCGCCGCGCCTGCTCCCGCAGTTCGACAACGTCCTGCTCTCCCACGACGACCGCAGCCGCGTGCTGCACCCGGCCGGCCCCACCCCGGACCAGGGCGCGTTCCGCGGGACCGTGCTCGTCGACGGCCGCCTGCGCGGGTTCTGGCGCGCCGAGACCGGCGCCGACGCGGCGACCGTCCACCTCGAGCGCTACACGCCCCTTCCCGGCGACCCGCCCGACACCGCCGACGCGCTCCACGCCGAGGCCGAGCGGCTGCTCGACCTCCTGGCGCCCGAGGCGGCGCGGCGCGACGTGCGCCGCTGACCGGGCCACCGTTGTCGGATCGCGATCGCATAGCGAGCTCGATCTGACAACGGTGGGTGGCTAGTCGCCGAGCGCCGCGAGCACCAGGTCGTCGTGCTCGGCCGGCTTGACGTTGCGCAGGACGTCGGTGACGACGCCGTCCGCGTCGATGACGAACGTCGTGCGCTCGTTGCCCATGTACGTGCGGCCGTACATCGACTTCTCGACCCAGACGCCGTAGGCCTCGGCGACCTCGTGGTCCTCGTCGGCAAGCAGGCGGAAGTTGAGGTTCTCCTCGTCGGCGAACTTCTTGACCTTGCGGACCGGGTCGGGCGAGATGCCCAGGACCGTCGCGCCGCGGGCGTCGTAGTCGGCGGCGTGGTCGCGCACGCCGCACGCCTGCACGGTGCAGCCGGGCGTGCTGGCCTTGGGATAGAAGTAGACGACGACGGGCCCGCCGCGCAGCGACGAGAGCGTCACCGGCTCGCCGTCCTGGTCGGGCAGCGTGAAGTCGGGGGCCTGCTGTCCGGGCTCGATCATCGGGCAAGCCTACCCAGCGCCCGGCGCCCGCAGCCGGCCGCGCTCCGACCCGCCGAGGATGCCCCGCAGCACGTCCAGCGCGCGCTCGCGATGGGCGTCGAGCTCGGCGACCAGCGCGTCGGCATCGCCCGCGCGGACGGCGGCGAGGATGCGCTCGTGCGCGCCGGTCGCCGCCCGCCGCTCCTCGGGCGCGTTGTAGTAGAGCGCGCGGTAGCTCTCGGTCGAGTCCCACAGCAGCCGGATCAGCCGCAGGAGGTGGGGCTGATCGGGGTGCTCGAACAGCGTGAAGTGGAACACGCGGTTGGCGGCGAGCTCGGCCGCGACGTCGCCGGCCTCGGCGGCGGCCGCGCCCGCGCGCGCGGCCTCCTCCATGCGCGCCAGCGCGTCGTCGTCGAGATCGGCGAGCGCCCTCCGCACCGCCCGCTCCTCGAGCATCGTCCGCAGCGCGTAGATCTCCTCGAGGTCGGCGAGGCGCAGCTCCGTGACGAAGTAGCCGCGCCGCGGCCGGTACGTGAGCTGGCCCTCCTGCTCGAGGACGCGCAGCGCCTCGCGCACCGGCGCCAGGCTCATCCCCACCCGCTCGGCGACCTCCTCCTGGGCGACGCGCTGGCCCGGGCGCAGGTCGCCGGCGACGATCGCGCCGCGCAGCCACTCGACCGCGTGCTCCTGCGCGGTGGCGACGCTCATCGGAACGCGTCGATCCCGGTGAGCGCCTGCCCGATGACGAGCGCGTGCACGTCGGCCGTGCCCTCGTAGGTGACGACCGACTCGAGGTTGTTCATGTGCCGGATGACCGGGTACTCGAGCGTGACCCCGTTGGCGCCGAGCACCTGGCGGGCGGTGCGCGCCACCTCCAGCGCCGCGTCGACGTTGGCGAGCTTGCCCATGCTCACGTGCTCGGGCCGCAACCGCCCCTCGTCCTTCATGCGCCCGAGGTGCAGCGCCAGCAGCGCCGCCCGGTTGACCTCGACCGCCATCGCCGCGAGCTTGCGCTGCTGCAGCTGGAACGAGGCGATCGGCTTGCCGAACTGCACGCGCGTCGTCGCGTACTCCAGCGCCGCCTCGAAGCACGCGCGCGCCGCGCCGGCCGCGCCCCACACGATCCCGTAGCGCGCCTCGCTCAGGCACGACAGCGGCCCGCGCAGCGAGCGCACCTCGGGCAGCCGCGCGCGGTCGGGCAGCCGCACGTCGTCGAGCAGCAGCTCCGACGTGACCGACGCGCGCAGCGACAGCTTGCGGTGGATGTCCTGGGTGGTGAAGCCGGGCGTGCCCCGCGGGACGAGGAACCCGCTCACGCCGTCGTCGGTGCGCGCCCACACGACCGCGACGTCGGCGATCGACCCGTTCGTGATCCACATCTTCTGCCCGTTGAGGATCCAGTCGTCGCCGTCGCGCCGCGCGTGCGTGCGCATCGACCCCGGGTCCGAGCCGGCGTCGGGCTCGGTGAGGCCGAAGCAGCCGATCGCCTCGCCGGCGGCCATCCGCGGCAGCCACTCCTGCTTCTGCTCCTCGCTGCCCCACCGCCAGATCGCGTACATCGCCAGCGACCCCTGCACCGACACCAGCGAGCGCACGCCGCTGTCGCCGGCCTCGAGCTCCATGCACACCAGGCCGTACGCGGTCGCGCTCGCGCCCGCGCACCCGTAGCCCTCGAGATGCATGCCCAGCAGGCCGATGCGGCCGAGCTCGACGACGAGCTCGCGCGGGATCGTCGCCTGCTCGAACCAGTCGCCGACGTTCGGCACGACGCGATCGGCCACGAACGCGCGCACGGTGTCGCGGATCGCGCGCTCCTCGTCGGAGAGCGAGGCGTCGAGATCGAGGAAGTCGGTGGGCCGCAGTGCGGCGGCGGAAGCGGAGGACATCAGTCGGAGACCCTTTTTCGATTTTCGATTATCGTGGCAGACGATGCCGCCGCTCGACAACCTCCTCGTCCTCGACTTCTCGCGCGTGCTGGCCGGCCCCCTCTCGACCATGCTCCTCGCCGACTTCGGCGCGACGGTCGTGAAGGTCGAGCGACCGGGCAGCGGCGACGACACGCGCGCCTGGGGTCCGCCCTACGCGCCCGACGGCACCGCGACCTACTTCCTGTCGGTCAACCGCAACAAGCGCAGCGTCGTCGCCGACCTCCAGGAGGAGGCCGACCTCGACGCCGTCCGCGCGCTGGCGCGGCGCGCCGACGTCGTCGTCGAGAACTTCCGCCCCGGCGTGATGGCCCACCTCGGGCTCGACCACGCCGCGCTCGCGGCCGAGAACCCGCGGCTGATCACCTGCTCGATCAGCGCGTTCGGGACCGGCGAGGGCGCGACGCTGCCGGGCTACGACCTGCTCATGCAGGCGGTCGGCGGGCTGATGAGCATCACCGGACCGGCCGACGGCGAGCCGCAGAAGGTCGGCGTCGCGCTCGTCGACGTCGTCGCCGGGCTGTTCGCGACCGTCGGGATCCTCACCGCGCTGCGCCACCGCGACGCGACCGGCGAGGGCCAGCACGTCGAGGTCGACCTCCTGAGCGCGCTGCTGGCCGCGCTCGTCAACCAGGCCTCGGCCGCCACCGCCGGCGGCGTGATCCCCAGGCGGATGGGCAACGCGCACCCGAGCATCGCCCCCTACGAGCTGCTGCACGCCGACGGCGGCGAGCTCGTCCTCGCGGTCGGCAACGACCGCCAGTTCGCCGCGCTGTGCGAGGTGCTCGACCTGCCCCTGGCCGACGACCCGGACTTCGCCACCAACGCCGCCCGCGTCGCCAACCGCGACCGCCTGCGCGCGCGGCTCGAGGAGCGCCTGGCGCGCCGCCCGCCGGGCGAGTGGGTGCGCGAGCTGCTCGCCGCGCGCGTCCCCGCCGGAGAGATCAACGACATCCGCGGCGCGCTGGAGCTCGCCACGCGCCTGGGCCTGGACCCGATCGTCGAGCTGCCCGGCGCCGACGGCGCGACCGTGCCGCTCGTGCGCAACCCGATCCGCCTGTCGCGCACGCCGCCGCGCTACGCGAGCGCGCCGCCGCCGCTGGGGCCGCCGATCACGCAGGCCGGCGACCTCACTTCAGCAGGCGCGACAGCCGACGGTCCTTGAGGACCTTCCCGCCGGTCTGCTCGGCGGGGCAGTAGCACATGACGTAGTCCTCGTAGTGGACGGCCTCGATCGTCGTCCCGCAGCGCGGGCACGGCTCGCCCTGGTGGCGATGGACCAGGAGGGGCAGCGGCAGCTTGTCGGGGATCGGGATGTGCACGACCTCCTCGTAGTGCTCGATCGCCGCCTCGAGCGTCTCGACGATCGCCGCCCGCAGCGCCTGCGCCTCCTCGTCGCCGAGGTCGTCGCCGCGCTTGAACGGCGACAGCCGCGCCCGCCACAGGATCTCGTCGACCCACGAGCGCCCGATGCCGGCGATCACGCGCTGGTCACGCAGCAGCGTGTGCAGCGGCCGCGGCGCGGTCAGCAGCGCGCGCAGGTCCTCGGGCGGGTCAGGCCACGCCTCCGGCCCGAGCGTGGCGATCGCGTCGTCGGCCTCGAGGTCGCCGTCGCGCAGCACCTTGACCCACGCGGCCTGCTTGGTCCCGAACTCGCGCAGGCGCAGCTCGCGCCCGTCGTCGATGCGGATCAGCAGCCGCGACGTGCGGTCGCGCAGCGAGGCGCGCTTGTCGTAGAGCTGCAGGCGCCCGGCCGACATCAGGTGGATGAGCACGTGCAGGTCGCCCTCGACGTCGAGGACGAGGTGCTTTCCGATGCGGCGCACGCTCGCGATCGCGCGGTCGTCGAGCGCGTTCAGCGGCGGATCGAACGTCTTCAGGGCGTTGAGGCCCGGGGCGAGCGTCGACTCGATCACGGCGCCGCGCAGCGCCGCGTCGAGCCGCCGCGCGGTGATCTCGACCTCGGGCAGCTCGGGCATGGACTGCGAGGGTAGCCCGAGCGCTCGGCGTCACGGCCGCGGCAGGAAGAGCGCCACCAGCTGGCGGTTGGTCCACTGCCCACCGCCGGAGCGCGTCGTGCGCACCGTGACGAGCGCGCGGGTGCGGCGCACGCCGCGCCGCTGCGCGTCGGCCAGCCACGCGCGCGGCACGGTGAACGCGATGGAGCGCGACCGGCCCGCCGGGATGTCGACGCCGGCGAAGCGGGCGAGCACGACGCGCGGACCCTGAGGCCTGGCCCCGGGCGCCCGGCGAGCCTGCACCGCGCCGGCGACCGCGCAGTCGCGGCCGGCCGGGCAGCGGACCCGCAGCACGCCGCGCCCGCGGTGCGACAGCCGCACCGGCGCGACCACGCTGGCCCCGCGGACGCGGTCGCCCGAGCCGCCCCCGTCCGCGCCGGCGGCGCCGTCGGAGCCGGCGTCGCCCGGCCCCACCGGGTTGGGCGTGCCGGTCGGCGGGCCCGACGGCGCCGGCGCCGGCGCCGGGCCGGGCGCGCTGCGCACGCCGAACGGCTCGTCGTCGATCGAGGGCAGGAAGGTGGAGAACCCGCTGAAGCTCGCACGCGCGAAGTGGACGCCCGGATCGCTCGGCGCCCGCGTCGCGCAGCTCGCCGTCCCGTCGGCGCGCAGCGGCACGCCCTGGCAGCCGACGACCGCCTCGAAGCCGTCGAGCACGAAGTCGACGGTGCCGCCGCCCGGGTTCGGCGCCACGGACGCCGTCCACGTCATCGCGCCGCCGGCGACGACCGGGTCCGGCGTGACCTGGATCGTCGTCACGGTCTGCGTCCCGGTGCCCGTGCCCGTGAGCGCCGCGGTGTGGGGGCTGCCGGGCGCGTTGTCGGTGATCTGCAGCGTGGCCGTCTTCACGCCCGGCGACGTCGGCGTGAACGACACGTTCAGCAGGCAGAAGTCGCCCGGCTGGATCTGGGGTTGGCAGCCGGCCGGGTCGGACCAGAACTCGCCGGCGTCGGGGCCCGTGATCGCGATCGAGCGGACCTCGAGCGGGGTCGTCCCGTCGTTGCCGATCTTGAAGAGCCAGAACCAGGTCTCGCCGACCTGCCACGTGCCGAAGTCGTGCTGGAGGGGATCGATCTCGGCGGTGGGCGTGGCGGCGGCGGGCGCCGCGGGCAGCAGGATCAGCGCGGCGACGACGGCGAGCGCACAGCGGAAGCGGGACATCGGTCGCAGATCAGATCACAGCGCCCGCGGCCGCGGCAACGTCCGCGGGCGTGCACCCGGACGGCCGGCGGGGTACGTTGGCCTCGATGACCCGTCGACTGGCGGTGATCGGCGGCGACGCCGCGGGCATGAGCGCGGCCGCGACCGCCCGGCGCCGGGACCCCGACCTGGAGATCGTCGCGTTCGAGCGCGGCGGCCACACGTCCTACAGCGCGTGCGGGATCCCCTACTACGTCGCCGGCCTCGTCGACGAGGTGGGCGACCTCGTGGCGCGCACGCCCGCCGAGCACCGCGCCCGCGGGATTGACGTGCGCACACGCCACGAGGTGGTGGCCATCGACCTCACCGCCCGGGAGCTGACCGTCCGCGACCTCAACGCGCGCCGCGAGCTCCGCGAGCCGTTCGACGAGCTGCTCGTCGCGACGGGCGCGACGCCGGTGCCGCCGCCGGTGCCGGGCGTGGAGGCGACCGAGGCCGCGCGCACGATCGACGCCGGCCAGCGGCTGCGCGACCAGGTGCTGCGCGGCGGCGACGACGCGGTCGTGGTCGGCGGCGGCTACATCGGCCTGGAGATGGCCGAGGCGCTCGTGATCCGCGGGCTGCGGGTCACGCTCGTCGACCGCGCCCCGCAGCTCATGACGACGCTCGACGCCGACATGGCCGCGCTCGTCCAGGACGCGGCGGAGGGCAAGGGGATCCGCGTCATGCTGAGCGTGGACGTCGAGGAGGTCCTGCTCGACGCCTCCGGACGCCCGCGCGGAGTGCGCACCTCCGACGGCGACCTCCTGGCCGCGCACGTCGTGATCGCGACGGGCGTGCGGCCCGAGGTGCGCATCGCGCGGGAGGCGGGCCTGACCATCGGCGAGACCGGCGCGCTCGCCGTCGACGACCGTCAGCGCTGCCCCGGCCACGACGGCGTGTGGGCGGCCGGCGACTGCGCCGAGTCCCACCACCGCCTGCTGAACCGGCCGGTGAACGTGCAGCTCGGCACGCACGCCAACAAGCAGGGCCGGATCGCCGGGATCAACATCACCGGCGGCGACGTCGCCTTCCCGGGCGTCCTGGGCACGGCGATCTCGCGCATCTGCTCACGCGAGATCGCGCGCACCGGGCTCAACGAGGGCGAGGCCGGCGACGCCGGCCTCGACGTGCTCGCCACCACCGTCGAGACCGACACCCGCGCCGCCTACTTCCCGGGCAGCGCGCCGATGTGGGTCAAGCTCGTCGCCGCCCGCGACGACCACCGGCTGCTCGGCGCCCAGATCGTCGGGGCGCCGACCGCCGGCAAGCGCGTCGACACGTTCGCGACGGCGATCTGGACCGGCCTCACCGTCGACGAGCTGCAGTGGGTCGATCTCTCCTACGCGCCGCCGATGTCGGGCGTGCTGGACCCGGTGCTCGTCGCGGCGCGCGCGAGCGCGAGCGCGCTCGCGCGGTAGCCCTCAGCCCCCGGCCAGCCGCGCCAGCTCGCGCGGCTGCAGCAGCGTCATCAGCTCGCCCTGGCTGCCGCGCACCCGGATCCCGGCGACCGCGCCCTTGCGCAGCTCGACCCGCGCGCCGGTGAGGTCGTAGACGAGTTGCTCGAAGTCGGGGTTGTGCCCGACGAGCAGCGTGCGGCGGTCGCCGTCGGCCGCGACGAGCTCGAGCGCGTCCTCGCGCGTGAAGCCGCCGGCCAGCGGCCGGTGCTCGACCGGCTCCACGCCCAGCGCCTCGCAGGCGAGCGCCGCGGTGTCCCAGGCGCGCACCTTCGGGCTGGCGAACACGAGGTGGATCGGCAGCTCCAGCGCCGCCAGCGCGCGGCCGGCGGCGCGCGCCTGCTCCTCGCCGCGCGCGGTGAGGCGACGCGCCGCGTCGTCGCTGCGGGCGTCGTGGGGCTCCGCCTCGCCGTGGCGGAGCAGCCAGAGCTGGGGGGCCATGGCCGCGAGGCTACCTGCCCGGCGCGGCGATCAGGGCTTCGGGTACGCGCGGATCGGCGGGCCGGTGTGCGTGCGGCCGTCGGGCGCGGTCCACACGACCCGCCACGTGCGGCCCGTGCGGTTGCGCCCGGTCGAGCGGAAGTAGCCGGCGGCGTCGGTCTGCAGCGTCTTCAGCGTCCGCCACGCGCGCTTGCCGTCGCGCTGCTGCAGCGTCACCTCGGTCGGCCCGGTGGCCGGGCGGACCTTGCCCCAGAAGCGCACGCCGGTGCGCCCGGACCTCTGCACGACGAGCGGCAGCCGGAATCCGGCGTAGGCGGGCTTGCGCTTGCCGTTGGCCAGCTCCAGGCCCGACTCGAACCCGGGGAACGCGCTGTCGGCCAGGGCGCCGCTGCCGCCCTTCGTGTCCTTGGGGTCGTCGCGCAGCAGGTACTGCGAGAACGAGGCCACCCGCGGATTGTCGTAGGCCAGCTTCTCGCTGATCGCGTAGTACTCGGGCTGCTTGCGCAGCGGGACGCCGAGCAGCCGGTCCGGGTAGGACTGCACGCCGAACTCGTCCAGGTAGATCGGCAGCCGGTCGTCGACGACGCCGGCGCGCGCGGCGAGCTGCAGCGCCCGGTTGAGGCGGCCGACGACGCCCATCGTCACGTCGTCGGGGTTCTCGGGGACGAAGAACGGGCCCTGGCGGGTGGAGTAGCTGTGGTGGGCGTAGCCGTCGGCCGGCAGGTTCGTGCAGTTGCCCTTGCGCCGGTAGCTGCGGTCCAGGCACAGCGACTGGCGCAGGAACGCCAGCGGCGCGACGACCTTGCCGGTGCCGCGCGGGGCCGTCTCCCCCATCAGCAGCGGGTCGCGCCCGTTGCCGGTGGCGCGCAGCGCCTTCCACGCGGCGAGGAACAGCTTGCGGTAGATGCGCCCGGACGCCGGCCGCCCGCGCTTGTCGTACTGCGGCCGCAGGAAGTCGGGGTGGTTGGGCTCGTTCCACACCGACCAGATCGCGACCTTGTCGGCGTAGTGGCGGCCGACCGCGGTCATGAACGCCTCGAACTCCTTGGGGCGCGGCTTGGTCACGTGGTCGCGACGCGTCTGCGTGGCCCAGCGCGGGACCGGCCCGGACACGGTCAGGAGCACCTCCCAGCCGCGCTCCTGGGCCGCCGCCAGCAGCGCGTCGTACTCGCCCCAGGCGTACACCGAGGGATCGGTGAGGTCGACCGACGGCTTGGTGCGCGCGTTCGGCGACGGCGCCACGTTGTTCCAGGTGAGGATCACGCGCAGGCGGTCAACGCCCAGGTCGCCGATCTTGTCCATGGCGCCGGGACGGGTCGCGGGATCCAGGAGGTCGCGCGGGGCCTCGAAGGTCATGAACTGGTCTCGGGCGGCGTCGGCCGCCGGGGCGGCCAGCGCGACGAGCGCGAGCGCCAGCGCGGCGACGCGGAGCGTCGGGCGGAGCATCGGGGGTACAAACGCCGCGACGGGCCCGAGGTTGCGCAGCGAGCGGTACCGTCCGCGCCATGAGCCACGGGTCAGCGGTCGACGACGTCGTGCGCACCCACGCGGACGCCGAGCGCCACGAGCGCGAGCCGCTCGTCGTCCTCGAGCCCCTGCGGGCGTTCCTCGACACGCACGGCCTCGGGGCGGGCGACGTCGCGGTCGAGCCGATCGGCGAGGGCCACTCGAACGTGACGTACCTCGTGCGCCGCGAGGACGGCACCGAGGCGGTGCTGCGCCGCCCGCCGCGGGGGCCGCTGCCGCCGAGCGCCCACGACGTGATCCGCGAGGCGCGCCTGCTCGGCGCGCTGGGGCCGACGCCGGCTCGCGTGCCGACGGTCCTCGCGGTCTGCGAGGACCCGGCCGTGATCGGGGCGCCCTTCTACGTGATGGAGAAGGTCGAGGGCCACGTCGTCACCGACACGCTGCCCGAGGCGCTCGACACGCCGCACGAGCGCCGCCGCATCGCCGAGGAGCTGATCGACGCGCTCGTCGAGGTCCACGCGGTGGACTGGGAGGCGGCGGGCCTGACGGGGTTCGGCAAGCCGACCGGCTACCTCGAGCGCCAGCTGCGCCGCTTCTCCGGGCTGTGGGAGCACAACCGCACCCGCGAGCTGCCGGAGGTCGAGCGCGTCGCCCGCTGGCTGGCCGACCATCTGCCCGAGTCGCCGCGGGCCACGGTCGTGCACGGCGACTACCGGCTCGGCAACGTGATGGTCGCCCACGACGCGCCCGCCCGCGTCGTGGCGATCTTCGACTGGGAGATGGCGACGATCGGCGACCCGCTCGCCGACCTCGGCTACCTGACGACGATGTGGATCGAGCGCGACGACCCGCCGATGCGATTCGAGCTGTCGTCGGTCACCCGCCGCGAGGGCTTCCCCACGCGCGCGGAGCTGATCGCCCGCTACGAGGAGCTCACGGGCCGCGCGATGACCGACATCCGCTGGTATCAGACGCTGGCGATCTGGAAGACCGTCGTGTTCATGGAGGGCAACTACCGGCGCGCCGTGTCGGGCGCGACCGACGACCCGTACCTGAAGGCGTTCGGGGACGGCGTCGTCGAGCTGGCCCGGCGCGCGGAGGCGGTCGCCCGTGGCGGCTGAGCGTCGCGACGGCCTGCTGGTCGACTTCGGCGGCGTGCTGACGACGAGCGTGTTCGAGTCGTTCGCCGCGTTCTGCCGCGCCGAGGGGCTCGACGCGGGCACGCTGCGCGACGCGTTCCGCGCCGACCCGGTCGCGCGCCGGCTGCTGGAGGACCTCGAGACCGGGCGGATGGAGCCGGCCGCGTTCTCGGTCGCGCTGGGCGAGCGGCTCGGCCTGTCCGACCACGCCGACCTCCCGCGGCGCCTGTTCGCGGGCATCCGCCCCGACGAGGCGATGATCGAGGCGGTCCGCCGCTTCCGCGCCGACGGCGTGCGCACCGGGCTGGTCTCGAACTCGTGGGGCGACGCGACCGCCTACGACCGCGCCCTGCTCGGCGAGCTGTTCGACGCGCTGGTGATCTCCAGCGAGGTCGGGCTGCGCAAGCCCGACCCGGCGATCTACGAGCTGGGCGCGCGGCGCATCGGCGTGCCGCCCGAGCGGTGCGTGTTCGTCGACGACCTCGGCGGCAACCTGAAGCCGGCCGCCGCGCTGGGCATGGCGACCGTGCGCCACGTGCGCGCCGACGAGACGATCGCGCGGCTCGAGGCGCTGCTCGGCGCCGGGCGCTAGATCATGCGCCGCTGCGCCGCCCAGCGCGTGAGCTCGTGGCGGTTGGTGAGCTGCAGCTTGCGCAGCACGTTGGAGACGTGCGTCTCGACGGTCTTGACCGACAGGTGCAGGCGGCCGGCGATCTCCTTGTACGTGTAGCCGCGCGCGATCAGCAGCAGCACGTCCTGCTCGCGGGCGGTGAGCTGGTCGAGCTCGGGGTCGGCGGCCTGCGCCGCGGGCCCGCCGCCGCTGAACGCGTCGAGCACGAACCCGGCCAGCCAGGGCGAGAATACGGCGTCGCCGTCGGCGACGCGGTGGATCGCGTCGACGAGGTCGGCGGGCGAGATCGACTTCGTCACGTACCCGCGCGCGCCGGCGCGGATCGCGGCGATGACGTCCTCGGGCGCGTCGGAGACCGACAGGGCCAGGAAGCGCACGCCGGGCCGCTCGGCGTGGACGGGCGCGATCACCGCGTGGCCGCCGCCGTCGGGCAGGTGCACGTCGAGCAGCACGACGTCGGGGTCCTCCGCGCGGATGAGCGGGACGGCGGCCTCGACCGTCCCGGCCTCGCCGACGACCTGCACGGTCGGGCCGAGCCCGGCGCGCAGCCCGGCCCGGAAGATCTCGTGGTCGTCGACGATCACGACGCGGCGCAGCGGCACGTTCATGACCCGTCATCCTCCCGCGCCGCGCCCGCGCGCGGCAGCACGAGCTCGACCTCGGTGCCCTCGCCGGGCGCGGTGACGATCGTGGCGCGCCCGCCGGCGCGCGCCATCCGCCCGACGATCGAGTCGCGCACGCCGTGGCGGTCCGCGGCGACGCCGGCCAGGTCGAAGCCGGCGCCGCGGTCGCGCACGAACACCGACGCCTCGTCGTCGCCGACGCGCGCGAGGACGGAGATGCGGTCGACGCCGGCGTGGCGGCCGGCGTTCGTCATCGCCTCGCGCGCGGCCGCCGCCAGCTCGGCCAGGCCGTCGTCGAGCGGGCCGTCGCTGGGCTGCACGAGGTCGACGGCGACGCCGTAGTGCTCCTCGACGTCGGCCGCCGCCGCGCGCAGGGCGCTGGCCAGCGTGGCCGCGTCGCCGCCGCCGGCGGCCTCGCCCCCGTACAGCCACGCGCGCAGCTCGCGCTCCTGGCGGCGGGCGAGCGACTGCGCGCGGCGCGGGTCGTCGACGCGCTGGATCAGCGCGAGCGTCTGCAGCACGGAGTCGTGCAGGCGCGCGGCGACGTGCGCGCGCTCCTCGCTGCGGATGCGCTCGCGCCGTTCGGCCTCCGCCTCGGCGCGGGCGCGCGCCAGGCGCGGCCCGAGCAGCAGGCCCAGCCCGCCGGCCACGACCGCGCCCGCGACGACGGCCGACGACAGCTCGGCGACGTCGCTGCCGGCGGACAGGAACAGGTAGGCGCCGCCGGCCAGGAGCGCGAGGCCGCCGCCGTAGCGCGCGAGCTCGCGCAGCTGCGGGCGCTCCTCGGCGTCGGCGGCGATCACCTGACGCCACACGAGCGCGACGCCGCCCGCGAGCAGCGCGGTCGGCAGGAGCACCCGCGGCGGGACGAGCAGGCCGCGCACGGCCAGCCCGGTGGTCGCCGCGCCGAGCAGGATCGCCACGCCGAGCGCCGTCGCGCGCCGGCCGGGCCACGGCCGCCGCGGGCCCGGCTCGGCGGGGAGCAGCAGCGCGAGCGCGCCGTAGGCGATCAGCCCCAGCCCGCCGACGAGCACGAGGCCGGCGAACGCCAGGCGCACCAGCGTGGCGTCGACGCGGTATCCCCGCGCCACGCCGCCGCACACGCCCAGGAACAGGCGGTCGGCGGCGCTGCGCTGCAGGGCGGGCAGGTTCACCGCGGCCGCGTGCGGGCGACGATCACCAGGCCGGCGACCCCGAACGCGGCGACCGGCAGCGCGCCCGGCTCCATCGGCGCCGCGCCGGTGGCGTCGACGAGGGCGAGCGCCGCGAGCCCGGCGACGGCGAGGCCGGCGAGCCGGTCACGCATCGCGGATCACGTCGACGTCGCCGACGTCGACCTCGGCGTCGATCGCGAGCACCGGCGCCTCGCCCTCGCCCGTCGGCGGCCGCCGCGTGGGCTCCAGGTCCCCGCTGACGCCCGATTCGCCGACGGAGTCGATGCGCACCTCCGGGTCGACGCGGATCTGGATCTCGCCGAACCCGAGCCGCGCGACGAGCGGGGTGACGCCGTCGGGGAGCTCGACGCCGCGCAGGTCGATCTCCAGCAGCCCCATGCCGAGACGGTACTCGGGGGCGATCGCCGCGGCGCTCCGCGGCCGGTGCACCTCGTGGCCGACGCCGTCGTCGAGCTCGTCCGCGATCGCCGCGACGCCGCCGGCGCCCAGCGCCAGCAGGATGCCGACGGCGAGCGTCGCGCCGGTGCCGCGGCGGCCGCCGGCGACCGCGGCGGTGACGCCGCACGCGAGCGCGGCCACGCCGAGCGCGATCGCGACCGCCTCGGCCGACCAGTCGACCAGGCCGGAGGCGCCGAGGACGATCCCGACGGCGCCGAGACCGAGCAGCACGCCGGCCGCGATCGGGAAGATCGAGGGGCCGCGCGGCGGCGGAGGGGGCGGCGCGGGCGGGCGCATCTCGACCGTCGGCGGCGTGGAGCCGGACGGCGGCGGCGGCGCGGCGGGGCCGGGCGCGCGGGTCGGGGGCACGCGGACGGCCATCGCGGTGGTCGGCTTCGTCGGCTGGTCCGCTCCGGCGTCGGCCGGCGCGGGTGCGGCGGGCCCGGACGGCGCCGGCGCGGACGGGCGGTCGCGGTCGCGGTTCGCGCGCACCATCGCCCACACGAGGGCGACCAGCGCGATGGCCAGGACGGTGCCGCCGAACGGCTCGTCGATCCAGAGCAGGTCGTCGCCGCTGGCCGTGCTCAGCAGCAGCGCCGCGGCGAGCGCGACGCTCAGCCAGCCCAGCAGCAGCTCCCGCCGATCACGGGGCTGGGCGGCCAGCAGCATGCGGCCGTCGTCGCGCGGCGCGATGACCGCCGCCGCCACGTAGGCGATGACGGCCAGCGGGCCGGTCAGCAGGCCGGCGAGGATCGCGACGGCGCGGACGACGACGGGGTCGGTGCCGAGCATGCGCGCGATCCCGGCGCAGACGCCGAACAGCAGGCGGCGCTCGCCGTCGCGGCGCAGCTCCGGCCGGGTGGAGGTCGATTGCGCGGAGGTCATGCGACGAGCATGCTCCCCGACCGCCCCGGCCGCCATCGGGGACCCCCCTGGACGGACCCTGAGCCGCGGGCCGGATCCGTCCGGGGCGATCCGGGGATCCGGCCGGCTCCACCCCTGATCAGGCCGGCTCGGCGGGGGGCCGCACGGGCCCCTGCCCGGCGCCGGTCGCCTCGACCGCCGCGGCGATCTCCTCGAGGTCGGCGTCCGTCAGCTCCAGGCCGGCGGCGGGGATCCAGCCGTCGACCTGCTCGGGCGAGCGCGCGCCGACGATCGCCGCGGTCACGCCGGGCCAGGCGATCGTCCACGCCACCGCGACCGCGGCCACGCTGACCCCGTGGCGGTCGGCCACCGGGCGCAGCGCGTCGGCGAGCGCCAGGTTGCGCTCCAGCCGCTGCCCCTGGAACTCGGGGTCCTGCGCGCGCCAGTCGCCGGGATCGAGCGTCGCCGAGCGCTCGCGCGACCAGCGCCCGGTGAGCAGCCCGGACTGCATCGGGCTGTAGACGATCACGCCGGTCTCGTGCTCGCGGCACCAGGGGATCTCGGCCGCACCGGCGGTGCGCTGGATCAGCGAGAACGGCGGCTGCAGCGAGCCGACGTGGCCGACCGCCTCGCAGCGCTCCAGCAGCTCCACGTCGAAGTTCGAGACCCCGCCGGCACGGACCTTCCCCTCGGCGATCAGCTCGAGCATCGTGCCCCACGACTCCTCGACGGGCACGCCGCTGCGGTCGGGCCAGTGGAACTGGTACAGGTCGATGCGCTCGACGCCCAGGCGCCGCAGCGACGCCTCGCACTCCCGGCGGATGGAGTCGGGCGCGAGCACGCGGTCCGGGGGCGCGTCGGGCCGCGACTCGTCCCAGATCAGCCCGCACTTCGTGAACACCAGCGGCCGGTCGCTCTCGGGCAGCTCGCGCAGCGCGCGGCCGACGACCTCCTCGGAGTGCCCGAGGCCGTAGACGGCGGCGGTGTCGATCCAGTTGACGCCGCGCGAGATCGCGTGGTGGATCGCCGCGATCGAGGCGTCGTCGTCCTGCGGGCCCCAGCCGAAGGCCCAGGGGCCTCCGATCGCCCAGGCGCCGAAGCCGACGGTGGTGATCTCCAGGCCGGTGCGCCCCAGCGGGCGCGTGGGCAGGCTCACGACGGCCGCCCCGGCAGCGGCCGGCCGGTCGCGTGGTTCTTCGATTCCATGGCGCCCTAGCTACCCGCTCGACGACCCACCGTCAACGGCGGCGTCCTCGATGCGGTGACGCAGCTCGCCGCCGCGTCCGGCCGCGACCGCGCGCGCCACGCGCTGCTCGCTCACGTCGACGCCGCGCGCCTCGGCCAGCTCGAGGAGCTGCTGGCGCTCGTCGGACTCGCGCGCCGCCTTGACGAACAGCCAGCCGAACAGGCCGAGGGTCAGCAGCGAGGACTCGACCATCATGATCGCGCCGGCCGTCGTCTGGTCGGCGACCGGCTCGCCGTAGACCGGGTACAGCACGGTGCCCGACCACACGATCACGTTGCCGAGCACGGCGCCGGTCAGCCGCACCACGACGATGTACACGAGCTTGGCGAGGTTGCCGAACCAGGCGGGCTGGGGCAGGGGGCCGAACAGCGGCATCCACATCGCCATCCCGCACGCGATGAACAGGCCGTGCTGGAGCGCGTGCACGGCCTCGTGGCGGACGGCGGCCTCGTGCAGCGGCGCCAGGTGCCAGAGGTACAGGTTGAGCGCCCACAGCGGCAGGGCCACGAGCGGGTTGGAGAGCGCGCGCAGCGGGCCGAGCACGCGCGTGCGCAGCAGCGGCGCCAGCAGCGGGCCGGTCAGCCCGAGCACGAGCAGCAGCGTGGCCAGGTCGCCGAGCAGCAGGTGCTCGGTCATGTGCCAGACGAACGTCTCGCCCGCCAGGTCGCCGAGCGCGGTGAGGGCGAGCACGATCAGCAGGAGGCCGCCGTAGAAGCAGGCCTGGCGCCAGCCGGGGACCGGCCTGCCGCGCTGGGAGAGGCGATGCGCGCGCAGCGCGTAGAGGATGCCGCCGATCGTGGCCGGGGCGAGCTGCAGCGGGGCGAACGTGACGGCGGCGTGCATCTCTCCTCGGCCTCCACGCTAACGCCACCGCTGTCCGCCACCCGACCGGATCGTGGTGCATCGGGAGCCGTGGTGGGCATCCGGGGCGCCGCGGGCATTAGATTGTCCCGCGCGGGTGACGGGACGCGGGAACCACACCCAGGAGGCGCGGCTGGCCGAGCTCGAGGCCGAGCTCGCGCGTGCCCGCGCGCAGGCGGACGCGCAGGCGCGGCAGCTCGAGCGCTACGCCGCCGACCTGCGCGAGACGTTCAAGGCCGAGCGGCGCCAGCGCGCGCGGCTGCAGGAGTCCTACAAGGCGACCGTGCGCGCGCTGTCCAACGCGGTCGAGGCGCGCGACGCCTACACCGGCCATCACGCCGAGCGCGTCGCCGCCTACGGGCTGCTGATCGCGCGCACGCTCGGGGCGCGACTGGCGGAGGACGCGACGATGGAGTTCGGGTTCCTCCTGCACGACGTCGGCAAGGTCGCCGTGCCCGACGCGATCCTCTACAAGCCCGCGCCGCTCACCGACGAGGAGCGCGCGCTCATGGCCCGCCACCCGGTGATCGGGGCGCAGATCATCCGCGGGATCGACTTCCTGGGCGAGGCCTGCCAGGTCGTGCGCCACCACCACGAGCGCTGGGACGGCGCCGGGTACCCCGACGGGCTGGCCGGGCGCGACATCCCGCTGCCGGCGCGCGTGTTCGCGGTCGCCGACACGCTGGACGCGCTCACCACCGACCGCCCGTACCGCGACGCGACGTCGCTGCAGACCGCGCGCGAGGTGATCCGGGCGGCGGCGGGCACGCAGTTCGATCCGGCGATCGTCGCCGCGTTCGACACGGTGCCCGACGAGGAGCTCGAGCGGATCCGGCTGGAGACCGGGGGCGCCACCGCCCGCGAGGAGGCCGCGGGCGAGGTCGGCCGATGAGCCCCGCGGTGCTGATCGTCGACGACGACCGCTTCATCCGCAAGCTGATCGCGACGACGCTCGACGACGTGGCCGGGTTCGAGGTCGTCGAGGCCGCGGACGGCGAGCAGGCGATCGCCGCCGCCGTCGCCCACCGTCCGCGGCTCGTGTTCCTCGACGTCGACATGCCGCAGCTCGACGGCCTGTCGACCCTGCGCCGGCTGCGGTCCCACGCCGAGCTGGCCGACACCCGCGTCGTGATGCTCACCGGCGGGCCCGAGCACGAGGCCGACGCCCGCGCCGCCGGCGCCGACGGCTTCCTCACGAAGCCGTTCTCGCCGCTGGACCTGCTGCGGCTCGTGGCCGACCTGCGCTGAGCGTCAGGCCGCCCGGCGCTCCGCCGCGACGTCCGCCCACAGCTCGTCGATCGCGCGCTCGGCCGCCCGCAGGCTCTCGGCCGCGAGCTCGCGCAGGTCGGCCATCTGCGGGGTGACGTCGGCGAGCGTCAGCTCGGCGGCGATGATGCGCGTCGGCTGCAGGCCGGTGAGGCTGAGCCCGTGCGGCAGCCACGGCTCGGCGTGATCCCAGCCCTCGCGCGGCGTGCCCGGCCCGTAGCCGCCGCCGCGCGACGCGAGGACGATGAGCTCCCGCCCGCCGAGCCGGCCCTCGCCGCTGGCGGGGTCGAACGTCACGCCCGGGGCGATGAGGTGGTCGACCCACGCCTTCACCCCGCTCGGGGCGCCGTAGTTGTAGAGCGGCAGGCCGAGCAGGACCGTGTCAGCCTCGCGGATCTCGTCGGCGAGCTCGCGCGAGAGCGCCCACGCCTCCGCCTGCGCGGGGGTGTGCTGCTCCGGCGGGACGAGCCGCGCCATCGCGCCCTCGTGGTCGAGGTGCGGCGGCGGCGCCGATCCGAGGTCGCGGTAGGTGACGACCCCGTCGGGGTGGCGCTCGCGCCAGCGGGCCGCGGCGCGCGCGGTCAGGCGCCGGCTGATCGACCGTTCGCCCTGGATGCTGGCGTCGATGTGGAGAAGCTGATGACGAGACACCGGATGACACTCCATAGATCGTTTATGGAACACAAATGAATAGCACACTGTCATCCGTGGTCGAGCGCACTACCCTGGAGCCATCGCAACGACCTCGACCACCCCAGCGACCGACGTCCCGAGCGCGGGCCCGCTGCTCGACCACCTCGGGCGGCTCGTGCGCACGGGCGGCGAGTCCGTGCTCGCACGGCTGGGCCTGCGGCCGCGCCACCTCGTGGCGCTGACGCTGCTGCGCGACAGCGGCGGCGTCGTCCCGCAGCAGCGGCTGGCGGTCGCGCTGCAGATCGACGGGACCAACCTCGTCGGGCTGCTGAACCACCTCGAGGCCGACGGCCTCGTGACGCGCCGCCGCTCCCCCGAGGACCGCCGCCGCCACGTCGTCGAGCTCACCGACGCCGGCCGCGAGCGGCTCGCCGAGGCCGAGGAGGCGCTCGGCGAGCTCGAGGACGCGCTGCTGGGCACGCTCGACCCGGGCGAGCGCGAGGAGCTCTACCGGCTGCTGCGCAAGGCGGCCGCCGGCCACGTCGACTGCGGCACCGCGGCCCGGGAGGCCGAGGCCGCCGCCTCCGGCGACGAGGACTGCTGAGCGTCAGTCGCGCCGGCCGCGCCCGTACAGGAGCTTGAACAGCCGCGCGATCAGCCGGCTGCGCTTCGCGTCGTAGGGGAAGTGGTGGACGTCGCGCTTGGGGTGCAGGCGCGAGACGAGGATCGACTGCTGCGCGCAGTACTTGCGGATGCCGCCGGCGCCGTGGCGCGCGCCCAGGCCCGACGCCTTCCAGCCGCCCATCGGCATCTCCAGCACCGCGTAGTTGAGCAGCGCGTCGTTGATGTTCACGGCGCCCGCCTGCAGCCGGCGCGCGACCGCCTCGGCCCGCGCGACGTCCTTGCTGAAGACCGACGCCGCCAGACCGTAGGGCGAGTCGTTGGCCAGGCGGATCGCCTCCTCGGCGTCCGCGACCTTCATGATCGGCAGCGTCGGGCCGAACGTCTCCTCGGTCATCGCGGTCATGGAGTGGTCGACGTCGACGAGCACGGTCGGCTCGAAGAAGCGCCCGGGCCCCTCCTTGTGGTGGCCGCCGACGACCGCCTTGGCGCCCTTGGCGAGCGCGTCCTGCACGTGGGACTCGATGATGTCGGCCTGCGGCGGGAACGTCACCGCGCCGACGTCGACCGTGCCGAAGCCGCTCGGCACGCCCTGGCGCAGGCTGCGCGCCTTCTCGGTCACCTTGGCCACGAACTCGTCGTAGACGGGCGCCTCGACGTAGACCCGCTCGGTCGAGACGCAGGTCTGCCCGCCGTTCATGAACCCGGCCCACACCGCGGTGTTCGCGGCGCGCTCGACGTCCGCGTCGGACAGGACGATCATCGCGTCCTTGCCGCCGAGCTCCAGCGAGCAGGGGATCAGCCGCTCGGCCGCCTGCTTGGCGACGAGCTTGCCGGTGCGCGTCGAGCCGGTGAACATGACCATGTCGACCTGGTCGACGACGGCGCTGCCGGTCGCCCCGCGCCCGGTCGCGACCGCGAACACGTCCTCGGGCAGGCCGCACTCGCGCATCGCGTCGGCCAGCAGCAGCGACGTCAGCGGCGTCACCTCGCTGGGCTTGAGGATCACCGCGTTGCCGGCCATCAGCGCCGGGATGCAGTCGCCGAACGAGTTCGTCAGGGGGTAGTTCCACGGGCCGATCACGCCGATGAGGCCGAGCGGCTTGTAGCGGACGATCAGCTTGCGGCCCTTCGCGATGAGGTTCGACGTGCGGATGCGCTCGTCGGCGAGGTAGTCCTCGGCGTGCTTGGCCCAGAACCCGAACGCGGCGGCGCCGTAGGAGATCTCGGCGGTGAGCGCGTCCTCCCAGGTCTTGCCGGTCTCCGAGACGATCGTGCGGATCACGCGCTCGGAGTTGTCGATCAGCCACTTCTGCGCGCGCAGCATCACGCGCGCGCGGCCCTCGAAGCCCATCGCCTCCCAGCCGACCTGGGCGGCGCGCGCCTTCGCGGCGAGCTCGGCGACCTGCTCCGCGCTCAGCTCGGGAACGCTGGCGATGACCTCCCCCGTCGCCGGGTTCTCCACCGGGATCGTGCGCTCGCCGGCGGGAGCGGCGCCGCCGGCGTTCCCGCTCGCCTGCGTCTCGGTGCTGGCCATGGATGCTCTCCTCGCGGTCCGCGGACTTGGCTGACCAGCCAATCTACTAGCCAGCGGACCGCTCGGGAGCGGCGATTCGCGCAGGTGACCGGCGCGGCGGTGCAGCGGACGGCGCGCAGGCCCTCGAGAAGCGTCGGTCAGCCGGTGATCTCGACCTTCTCGATGATCGCCGGCTCCTGCGGGCGGTCGCGGGCGTCGGTCGGCGTGCCCTCGATCGCGTCGACGGCCTCCATCCCGCCGGTGACCCGGCCGAAGACCGTGTGCTTGCCGTCGAGCCACGGCGCCTGGTCGACGGTGACGAGGAAGAACTGCGAGCCGTTCGTGTTCGGACCGGCGTTGGCCATCGCCAGCGCGCCGCGCACGACCTTGTGGTCGTTGATCTCGTCCTCGAACGTGTAGCCGGGGCCGCCGGTGCCGGTGCCCAGCGGGCAGCCGCCCTGGATCATGAAGTCCTTGATGACCCGGTGGAAGGTGAGCCCGTCGTAGAAGCCCTGCTGGGCGAGCTTCTTGAAGTTGTCGACGGTCTTCGGCGCGTCCTCGTCGAACAGCTCGAGCTCGATGTCGCCGTGGTTGGTGTGCATGGTCGCGGTGGACATGCGCACACAGTGGCAGGTCGGCGCGCTCAGAGCCCGGGCGGGTGCACGGCGGTGAAGCCGCGGATCGACCGGAACGGCCGCTGCCAGCGCGAGCCGGTCTCGCGCAGGCCGACGGTGTCGAACCGCGCGCCGCCGACGACCATGAACGCGTGCTCCTCGTTGGCGTAGATCGTGACCCACTCGCCCTGGCCCGGCTCGCCCCAGCGCATGTACTCGCCGGAGGTCATCGGACGGTCGATCAGGCCGGCGTTGGCGAGCGCGAACGAGATCGAGCCCGAGCAGTCGTAGGCGGAGTCGACGAACAGGCCCTCGCCGCGGCCGTGCCCGCCGCCGTAGACGTAGGGCAGGCGCGCGACCTTGTTGGCGGCGGCGACGATCCGCTGCACCGCGGGCGGCGCGTCGGGCGGCGCGATCGCCTGTCCCGACGAGAGCACGACCGCGTTGGCCAGGCCGCCGTCGTCCTGCGCGGCGGCGTCGTCGCCGTACAGCTCGGCCAGCGCCTTGCGCACCTCGGCGTCCGACGGCGCGCCCGGGGCGATGTCGCGGCCGGCGGGCTCCCCGCGCTCGGTCCGCCGCTCGGGCGCCTCGGGCTCCGGGACCGGCGGCGCGTCGACCTCGGCGATGAACGGTCGCTGCGGGAACGTGACGCTCGCCAGGGCCGGCAGCGGCTCGGGCTCCTCGTCCGAGGAGCCGCAGCCGGCCGCGAGCGCGGCGAGCAGGAGCGGCAGGACCGTCAGGCGGCGCATCCCGCCTGACGGTAGACGCCTAGGCGCGGACCGGCTCCAGCAGGAGGCGGTGGCCCTTGACCTTCGTGCCGCTGACCTCACGGGCGACGCGCTCGGCCTCGTCGGCGGGCACCGACAGGATCGCGAAGTGCTGCAGCAGCTTGACGTCGCGGACGGCCTCGCCGTCGATCTTGGCCCGCTCGGTCACCGCGTGCACGACGTCGGCCACCTCGAGCCCCTCGGCGGCGCCGCCGCGGGCGAAGAGCGTCACGTAGCGCTCGTCGCCGTTGCGCGACACGTGCGGCTTGGTGTGGCGCCGCGGGCGCTCGCGGACCTGGGCCGGCTCGCTGTGGGCGCCGGCCGACCAGGGCGCGATCGTCGTGCCGATGTGCTTCTCGATCGCCTCGAGCTCGCGCTTCTGGCGCGGCTCGACGAACGTGATCGCGCGGCCGCGCTTGCCCATCCGGCCGGTGCGGCCGATGCGGTGCGCGTACACGTCGGGCGACGTCGGGATGTCGAAGTTCACGACGTGCGTCACCGTCGAGATGTCGAGGCCGCGGGCGGCGACGTCGGTGGCCACGAGGATCGGCAGGCGCCCGGCCTTGAAGGCGAGCATCACGCCGTCGCGGGCGCCCTGGCTCATGTCGCCGTGCAGCGCCTTGACGTTGAGGCCCTTGTCGTTGAGCCTGCGGTTGAGCTGGTCGCAGCGGACCTTCGTGCGCACGAACACGATCGCCTGCTCGGGCCGCTCGGCCTTCAGCACCTCGACGAGCTTGGCCGCCTTGTCGGCCGGCTTGACCTCGAGCTGGAACTGCTCGACGTTCTCGGTCGTCAGGGTCTCCGCCTCGACCTTGACCAGGACCGGGTCGTACAGGTAGCGGTCGGCGAGCTTGCGGATCGGTTCCGGCATCGTCGCGCTGAACAGCGCCGTCTGCCGCCCGTTGGGCGTCATGCGCAGGATCTTCTCGACGTCCTCGAGGAAGCCGAGGTCGAGCATCTCGTCGGCCTCGTCGAGGACGACGTAGCGGGCGTCGTGCAGCACGAGCGAGTTGCGGGAGATGAGGTCGAGGACCCGGCCGACGGTGCCGACCACGACGTGGCCGCCCTTGTTCAGCTGGGCCTGCTGGGTGCGGATCGGCGCGCCGCCGAAGACGGCGACGACGTCGATGCCCTTCCGGGCGCCGTAGGAGCGCAGCGCCTGGGTGACCTGGATGCACAGCTCGCGCGTGGGCGTCAGCACGAGCGCCTGGACCTCCGGGATCGACGGATCGACCTGCTCGACCATCGGGATCCCGAAGGCGGCGGTCTTGCCGGTGCCGGTCTGGGCCTGGCCGATGACGTCGCGACCCTCCAGCAGCGGGGGAATGGCCTGCTCCTGGATCGGCGACGGCTTCTCGTAGCCGACGTCCTGGAGCGCCTTGAGGGTGGTCTCGGACAGTCCGAGATCAGCGAATGTCGTCACGCCAATGAGGCTAGTGCGTGCGGGGCCGCAACTTCCGAGGGGTCCACTATGTTCCGGCAGCGATGCTCGGGACCACGCGCCTGCGGGAAGCGCTGGCGGTCGCCGCCGCCGCGCTCGCCCTGCTCATCGCCGCCTCCAGCGCCGACGCCGCCGTGCGCATCGGCATCTCCGACCAGAACGTGTCGATGTTCGACAACCCGCTGTTCGCGCCGCTGGAGATCAAGTACGCGCGCTACGTCACGCCGTGGGACGTCGCGCTGAAGCCCGACTCGCTCGAGGCCGCCGCGCTCGACCAGTGGCTGGCCGCCGCCCGCGCCGCCGGCGTGCAGGCGATGGTGGCCTTCCAGCACTCGGCCGGCGACAACTGCCCGCGCGAGCCGTGCACGCTCCCGGACCCGGCGGACTTCCGGCGGGCGTTCCTGGCCTTCCGCGCCAAGTACCCGCAGCTGAAGGTCCTGTCGACCTGGAACGAGGCCAACCACTCGACGCAGCCGACGTACCGCGACCCGGTCGTGGCCGCGCAGTACTACCTGGTGATGCGCCGCCACTGCCGCGGCTGCACGATCGTCGCCGCCGACGTGCTCGACAACTACGCCGACCACTCGCAGAAGATGGCCAAGTGGCTGACGACGTTCTCGTCGGTCGCGCGCAGCGCCCGCCTGTGGGGCATCCACAACTGGGCCGACACGAACCGCTTCACCACCGACGGCATCAAGGCGATGCTGAAGGCGGTCAAGGGCGACGTGTGGCTGACGGAGACCGGCGGGATCGTGGAGTTCACGACGCAGGCCGGGTCGCGCTCGTTCAAGCCCAGCGACGCGCGCGCGGCGAAGGCGATGCGCTACCTGTTCCAGCGGATCGTCCCGATCTCCAAGCGCATCAAGCGCGTGTACGTCTACAACTGGCTCAGCCACCCGACGAACCGCTGGGACTCCGGGCTGATCGGCCACGACGGGCGCAAGCGCCAGATGTACGACGTGCTCAAGCGGTACTCGACCCGCTAGCGCGTCGGATCCAGGATGAGCTTGCCGGTCGTCCGGCGCTCGACCAGGTCGGCGTGCGCCCGCGCGGCCTCGGCGAGCGGGTAGGTCCCGCCGACGACCACCCGCAGCTCGCCGCGCTCCGCGCGCGCGAACAGGTCGCTGAGCGCCTCGTCGACGTGCGCGGGGCGATCAAGCAGGTGGTAGAGCCAGAAGCCGACGACCGAGCGGCTCGTGCGCAGCAGCTTGCCGGTGCGCACCTCGTTCTGGTGGCGTGAGGCGATCCCGCAGACCACGATGCGCCCGAACGGCGCCAGCGCGTCGAACGAGGCGTCGAAGACGGCGCCGCCGGCCATGTCGAAGACGACGTCGACCGGCTCGCCGAGGTTGGCCTCGAGCAGCCGCTCGGTGAGGCCCTCGGGCGACCCGTCGACGGCCACGTCGGCGCCGAGCTCCAGCGCGAGCTCGCGCTTGGCCTCGCTCGTGGCGGTCGCGATCACGCGGCCGGCGCCCAGCGCGCGGCCGAGCTGCGTGGCCAGCGAGCCGACGCCGCCGGCCGCCGAGTGCACGACGACCGCCTCGCCGCGCTCGACCTTCGCGGCGGTGCGGTACAGGTGCCACGCGGTCAGGCCCTGCATGAGCAGCGCGAGCGCGGCAGCGTCGTCGACGCCGTCGGGCACCGGGAAGCAGCGCGCCGCGGGCGCGACCGCGTACTCGGCGTAGCCGCCGTGGCCGACGATCGCGACGACCCGCTCGCCGGTGTCCTCGCGCACGCCCGCGACCTCGGCCCCGGGGACCATCGGCAGCGTCTGCTTGGCCACGTACTCGTTGCCGCGCTGGTGGGTGTCGGCGAAGTTGACGCCCGCGGCGGTCACGCGGACGAGCACCTCGTTCGCGGCGGGCTCCGGGACGGGCAGGTCGACGACCTCGAGCACCTCGGGCCCGCCGAACTCGCGGATCTGGACGGCACGCATCGGCGGCGACCTTACCCACGAGCGGCCGTGCGCCACTCAAGTCGCGCGCCGGGCGAACCGATACGCGGGTCGATGCGCTCGTTCCCTCGCCTCCTCATCGCCGCGACGCTGGTCGCGCTGCTGGCCGCCCCCGCCGTCGCCGCGGCCGCCACCCGCTACGTCCCGGTCGGCATCTCCGACCAGAACGCCGACACGTTCGCGAACCCGCTCTTCACCGCGCTGAACATGCGCTACGCGCGCTACGTCACGCCGTGGGACGCGGTCCTGAAGCCCGACTCGCACCCGGCCAGGGCGCTCGACGAGTGGCTCACCGCCGCGCAGGAGGCGGGCGTGTCGCCGCTCGTGTCGTTCGACCACTCCGAGGGCGACGACTGCCCGCGCCGGCCGTGCGCGAAGCCGTCGGCGGCCGCCTACCGCCGCGCCTTCCGGGCCTTCCGGACGAAGTACCCGCACGTGACGACGATCTCGCCGTGGAACGAGGCCAACCACATGGCCCAGCCCACGTACAAGCGGCCCGACCTCGCCGCGACCTACTACCACGTGGTCCGGCGCGAGTGCCCGCAGTGCCAGGTCGTCGCCGCCGACGTCCTCGACATCTCCAACATGGAGCGCTGGCTGCAGGCGTTCGCCAAGAAGGCGCCGGACGCGCGCCTCTACGGCATGCACAACTACGGCGACACCAACCGCTTCCGCACGTCGGGCATCGAGACCGTGCTGCGGACCGTGAAGGGCTCGGTCTGGCTGACCGAGACCGGGGCGATCACGTCGTTCGTGACGACGTCGGGCAAGGTGTCGTTCCGCCACGACGACCGCCGGGCCGCGAACGCGATGACGTACCTGTTCGACAGGCTCGTGCCGTCGTCGCGCCGCATCAAGCGCGTCTACCTGTACCACTGGGGCGCCGACCCGAAGAACCGCTGGGACTCGGCGCTGCTGGACAAGGTCGGCAAGCCGCGCAAGGTCTACGACATCGTCAAGCGCTACAACGCGGCCGCGGCCCGCGCCAAGGCGCGCCGCTGACCGCGGCGCCGCCGCCGGCCGCGCGCCTCGGGGGCCGGGCAGTAGCCTGCCCGGCCTCATGAGCGTGACTGTGGTTGGTTCGATTGCGTATGACCGGGTGAGGACGCCGTTCGGGGAGCGTGAGCGGATGTTGGGTGGGGCGGCGACGCATTTCGCGTTGGCGGCGTCGTTCTTCGACGAGGTGCGTCTGGTGGGGC
>Ga0310823_100108_pt1 | contig 119573 bp, 101 predicted proteins | sample P4_ome_3_FD_201316 | JGI IMG/M metagenome (GOLD analysis project Ga0310823, IMG submission 201316) | Sorghum-adapted microbial communities from Joint BioEnergy Institute, Emeryville, California, United States - P4_Day56_Rep3 | ecosystem: Engineered > Bioreactor > SSF (Solid state fermentation)...
GCACCGAAGCCCTGCGCTGCCTCAAACGACGCCTCGCCCGAATCGTGTTCAACACCCTCAAGAACAACACCCAAGCCGCCACCGCGAACGACTACGCGGCCGCGGCTTGACATAGGAGAAACGCATGGTCGCCGAACCTCCGGTGGGCGCAGCGCCCGTGGGCTCGACGTGGGACGACCCCCAGGGCGCGGCCCTGCAGTCCCGCCTCAACTGGCTCCGCGCCGGGGTGCTCGGCGCCAACGACGGGATCATCTCGACGGCGGGCCTCGTCGTCGGCGTCGCGGCCGCCACCACCGACCGGACCGCGATCCTCGTCGCGGGCGTCGCGTCGCTGGCCGCCGGCGCGGTCTCCATGGCGCTGGGGGAGTACGTCTCGGTGAGCTCGCAGCGCGACACCGAGCGCGCCCTCATCGAGCACGAGCGCCGCGAGATCGAGGAGGACCCGGAGGGCGAGCTCGCCCAGCTCGCGGGCATCTACGAGCGCAAGGGGCTCTCGGCCGAGACCGCGCGCCAGGTGGCGCACGAGCTCCACGCGCGCGACCCGCTCGCCGCGCACGTCGAGGCCGAGCTCGGCCTGGACCCCGACGAGCGCTCCAACCCGTGGCACGCGGCCGTCGCCTCCGCGATCGCGTTCACGCTCGGCGCGCTGCTGCCGCTCGTCGCCGTCGTGCTCGCGCCCGCGACCGCGCGGATCCCCGTGACCGTCGTCGCGGTGATCGTCGCGCTCGCGGTGACCGGCTCGGTGAGCGCGTGGTTCGGCAGGGCGCGGCGCCTGCGCGCGGTCGTCCGGCTGCTCGTCGGCGGGGCGCTCGCGATGGGCGTCACCTGGGCGATCGGCACGGCCTTCGGCGCGACGATCCTCTGACGACGTCCTCGGGCCCCGCCCTCGCCTCCCGCCCGGGTGCAGGGGGATCAGGCGGACTCGCGGAGCGTGATCCTGGGCTCGTAGAGCACCGGACCGGGCGCGACGGGCTCGCCGCGCAGCAGCGAGGCCAGGAGCGTGCCGGCCCGCCCCGCCATCGAGGTCAGCGGCTGCGCGACGGTCGACAGCGGCGGGTCCGTGCTCTCCGCGACCCCGATGTCGTCGAACCCGAACACCGCGATGTCGTCGGGCACGGTCACGCCCCGGGCGGCGAGCTGCAGCAGCGCACCCGAGGCCATGAGGTCGTTCGCGACGAAGACGCCGTCCAGGTCGGGGACGCGGTCGAGCAGGCGGATCATCGCCTCCGCGCCGCTGCGCGCGGTGAAGTCGCCGTGCTCGACGGCGTCGTCGGGCATCCCGGCCTCGGCGAGCGCCGTCTTCCAGCCGGTGTACCGGTCCAGGCCTGCCGTCATGTCGAGGGGACCGGAGATGTGGCCGATGCGGCAGCAGCCGCGGGCCACGAGGTGCTCGGTGGCCAGGCGCGCGCCGCGCGTGTTGTCGGTGTCGACGTAGTGCGCCACCGCCACGTCGAGCGGGCGGCCGATGAACACCGTCGGCAGCCCCGAGTCCACGAGCGCGCGGTTGAGGCCGTCGTCGCGGTGGTGCGACGCCACGACCGCCCCGTCCACGTGGCCCGTCGTGACGTAGTGCGCGGCCTTGCGGGCGCTCGCCGCGTCGCGCGCCACGAGCAGGACCATCTGCAGGTCCTCCTCCTCGAGGGCCATCGACAGCCCGTCGACGATCCCCGCGAAGAACGGGTCGCTGAGCAGGCGTCGGTTCGGCTCGGGCAGCACGAGCGCGACCGAGCCCGTGCGCCTCGTGGCGAGCGAGCGGGCCACCGGGTTGGGCGTGAAGTTGAGCTCGGCGATGGCCTTCTCGACGGCCTTGCGCGCCTCCTCGCTGACGAGGTGCCCGCCGTTGATGACCCGCGACGCCGTCGCGCGCGACACCCCGGCGAGGGCCGCGACCTGTCGGATCGTGGGCGCGCCCCGACGTCGTCCCGCCGCAGGTGAGGGCGCCGGCGGGGCGGCCGGGGCGACGTCGTCCATGGTCACGGACAGACCGTACCGGCGGCGGGAGCCTCCGCGTGGTCGAGTCTGCCCGTGCGCGCCACCTGCGACAGCGCCAGCGCGGAGCGCTTGGGCGTGCGCCGCTGCGTCGCGAAGTCCACGTGCACGACGCCGAAGCGCTTGTCGTACCCGTAGGCCCACTCGAAGTTGTCGAGCAGCGACCACACGAAGTACCCGCGCACGTCCGCGCCGGCCGCCAGGGCGTCGTGCACCGCGGCCAGGTGGCGGAGCACGTAGTCGGTGCGCTCCGGGTCGTCGACGGTGCCGTCGGGGGAGACGACGTCGCGGAACGCGGCGCCGTTCTCCGTCACGTACAGCGGGATCCCGGCCGGGCCGGTGTAGTCGCGATGCAGGCCCTCGAGCAGGCGGCGCAGCCCGTCGGGCTGCACCTCCCAGTCCATCGCGGTCCGCGGCAGGTGCCGCGAGACGAGGTAGGCGGGACCGCGGCCCACGTTCGGGTCCGACGTCGGACGGGTCACCGCGGCCTGCGTCGGCAGGGTCTCCCCGGGGGAGGGCGGGCGCGTGCACACCGCGCCGCCGTTGTAGTAGTTGACGCCCAGGAAGTCGATCGGCGCCGCGATCTCGGCCAGGTCGCCGTCGCGCACGGGCACCTCGACGCCCACCCGCGCGTACGCCTCGAGCGCGACGGCCGGGTAGCGGCCGAGCAGCGCGGGCTCGACGAAGACGCCGTTGAGCAGCGCCTCGGTCCGCTCGGCCAGCTCGGCGTCCTCGGGGTGCCACGGGTGCGCCGGGTCGGCGACCGTGCAGTTCACGGTGAGCCCGAGGTGCGCGGTCCCGTCGAGGGAGCGCAGCGCCCGGGTGGCGCGCCCGTGCGCGAGCAGGAGGTGGTGCATCGCCGACACGCCCGCCTGCGGGTCCTGGCGACCGGGCGCGTGCTGCCCGCCCGCGTAGCCGAGGAACGCGGCGCACCACGGCTCGTTGAGCGTGGTCCACCGGCGCACCCGGTCGCCGAGGCGGTCGTGCAGGGCCAGGGCGTACTCGGTGAACCGGTCCACGACCTCGCGGGAGGCCCAGCCGCCGCGGTCCTCGAGCCACTGCGGCAGATCCCAGTGGTAGACGGTCAGCCACGGCTCGATGCCGCGCTCGAGCATCCCGTCGACGAGGCGCGAGTAGAAGTCCAGCCCGCGCGGCTCGATCCGGCCCGGCTCGGGCACGATGCGCGGCCACGACGTCGAGAACCGGTACGCGCCGAGGCCGAGGCCCGCGACGATGTCGAGGTCCTCGGGCCAGCGGTGGTAGTGGTCGCACGCGACGTCGCCGGTGTCGCCGCCGGCGATCGCGCCCGGGACCCGCGCGAACGTGTCCCAGATGGACGGCGTGCGCCCGTCCTCGGCGACCGCGCCCTCGATCTGGTACGCCGCGGTGGCGGCGCCCCACACGAAGTCCGGCGGGAACACCCGCGAGCCCTGCGCCGTCTCGGGCGCGGAGGCGTGGTGGGTCTGCGTGGTCATCCCTTCACCGCTCCCTGCATGATCCCGGCCACGAGCTGGCGCCCGGCGACGACGAACAGGGCGATGAGCGGGATCACGGAGATGACGACGCCGGCCATGATCAGCGCGATGTCCTTGAAGAAGCCCGCCTGGAGCAGCTGGAGCGCCACGGGCAGGGTCGGGTTCGTCGTGCCGAGCACGATCGACGGCCAGAAGAAGTTCGTCCACGACGCGATGAACGTGAACAGGCCGAGCATCGCGGCCGCGGGCCGGGCGGCCGGCAGCGCGACGGACCAGAACGTGCGGATCATCGACGCGCCGTCGACCCGGGCGGCCTCGATGAGCTCGTACGGCAGGGCCGACTCGAGGTACTGGGTCATCCAGAACACGCCGAACGCGGTGACCATGCCGGGCAGGATCACGGCCCACAGGCTGCCGACGAGCCCGAGCTCGCGCATGACGATGAACAGCGGCACGACGCCGAGCTGCGTCGGCACGGCCATCGTCGCGATGACGAACACGAGCAGCGGCCGCCGGCCCCGGAACCGGAGCTTGGCGAACGAGTAGCCGGCCAGCGTCGCGAACATGACCACGGACACGGCGGTCGCCGTCGAGACGATGACCGAGTTGAGGATCGCCTGCCACAGGTCGATGTCCGCCTCGAGCACGCGGCGGAGGTTGGTGAGGAGCTGGCCGCCGGGGATGAGCGACGGGATCGGGTTCTGCGCGATCTGGGCCGACGTCGACGACGCGAGCAGCACCGCGAAGTACAGCGGGTAGACCGAGACGAGGATCGCGATCGTCAGCACGACGTACGTGAGCCAGCGCGGGCGGCGGTCGGAGCCGACGCCGTGCCGGTTGTCCAGGCCCCGGCGTCGGGCCGCGCTGCGGGCGGCCGAGGCGCCGGCGGTCTGCCGGATCATCGGGACGGAGGGCGCGCCGCTCATCGGTGGCTCCTTCCGGCGCGCCGGGCGGCGCGCTCGAGGGCCGCGCGCTGCCGGATGCCGGGTGCGGTGTCCTCGGCGGCGATGCGGCGGGTGAGCAGGAAGTTCGCGATCGCGAACACGACGATGACGAGGAAGAGGAGCCAGGCGACGGCGGCCGCGCGGCCGAGGTTCGTGTTCCGCCAGCCGAGCTCGTACAGGTAGAGCGTGACCGTGAGCCACTGCCGGTCGTTCCCGCCCTGGCCCATCGTGTCGTACATGCGGGCCTCGTCGTAGATCTGCAGGCCCCCGATGGTCGAGGTGATGACGACGAAGATGATCGTCGGGCGCACCATCGGCACGGTCACGGAGAAGAACTGCCGCTGGCGGGACGCGCCGTCGATGACCGCCGCCTCGTAGAGGTCCTTCGGGATCGCCTGCATCGCGGCGAGGAAGATCAGGGTGTTGTAGCCGGTCCAGCGGAAGTTGACCATCGTCGCGATCGCGACGTGCGCCGGCAGCGCCTGCGAGTGCCAGCCGATCGGGTCCATGCCGAACTGGGTGAGGATCGCGTTGATCATGCCGGACTCGTCCGCGAACATCTTCGAGAAGACGAGGGTCACGGCCACGGGCGCCACCACGTAGGGCAGCAGCACGCCCATCCGCCAGAACGTCTTCGCCCGCAGGTTCGCGTGCAGGACGCTGGCCAGGACGATCGCCGTGATGACCTGCGGCACGGAGGACAGCAGGAAGATCGAGACGGTGTTGCGCAGCGCCTTCCAGAAGAAGGCCTGGCCGAGCACCGTGCTGAAGTTCTCGAGGCCCACGAACTCGCCCTGGCCGCCGAGCAGGTCCCACTCGTGCAGCGAGACCCAGCCCGTGTAGAGCAGGGGGAACAGGCCCGTGATCGCGAAGACCACGAAGAACGGGGAGACGTACAGGTAGGGCGAGACCTTGACGTCCCAGCGTCCGAGGGTCTGTCGGAAGCCGACCCGGCGCGGCGGGCGTGCGGGGTCGGGGGCGTCCGGTCCTGCGCGCCGGGAGGTCGGGCGCGAGGGGGCGTGCGTGGCCATGGTCGATCCTTCGGTGGGGCGAGCCGTGCGGCGGGGTGGACCCGGGGTGCGGCCGGGCCGCCGGAAAGGGGACCGGCGGCCCGGCCGGGGAACTCACCGAGGGGCGGTGAGGGTCTCCCGGGTCAGAGGGCCTTGACGGCCTCGACCCACTTGGCCCACGAGGACTCGGCGTCGTCCGTGCCGTCGACCTCGACGCGGTTGATCGCCTGGGACATGGCGTCGTTGATCGCGAAGAAGTTCGGGCCCTTGTAGGGCGCCACGGTCACGGCGTCGGCGCGCTCGGCGAAGATCTCGCCGATCGGGGCGTCGTTGAAGAACGGGTTCGTGACCGCCTTGAGCGCGTCGGAGGTCTGCGCCTCGACCTGGCTCGGGAAGTTGCCGGTGGTCTGGAAGGCGATGAGCTGCTGCTCGGGCGCGGTCAGCCAGTCGGCGAGGGCCTTGGCCTCCTCCGGGTGCTTCGACTGCGTCGGCACCGTCAGGAACGAGCCGCCCCAGTTGCCGCCGCCGCCGGGGAAGACCGGCGCGACGTCCCAGCCCTCGACGCCCTCGGCGTTGCCGGCGATGACGCCGAGCATCCACGACGGGGCGAGCATGACGGCGAAGCCGTCGGTCTGGAACGCGTTCACCCAGTCCTCACCCCACTGGGACAGGCCGGCGGACAGGTGCGTGTGCTCCATGATGAGGTCGTAGGCCGCGCGGATCTCGGGGTTCTCGATCGCGATGATCTCGTTGGTCTCGGGGTCCTCGTACGGGACCTCGATCTGGTTGACCAGGCCCTGGTAGATCGCGGCGCCCGAGTCGTAGAACGGGACGTCGGAGCCGGCGGCGAACTGCTCGCCGACCGCGAAGAAGTCCTCCCACGTGGCGTCGTCGCCGCCGAAGAGCTCGGCGACCTCGTCACGGTCCGTCGGCAGGCCGGCGGCGGCGAACAGGTCGGCGCGGTAGGCGATCGCCTCGGGGCCGATGTCGGTGCCGTAGCCGACGAGCTTGCCGTCGGGCGTGGTGGCCTGGCCGACCTTCCAGTCCTGCCAGCGGCCCTCGACCGACGGCGAGGACAGGTCCACGAACTGGTCGGCGTACTGCATGATCTCGGGCATCCAGTCGACCTCGACGCCGACGACGTCGGCGAGGCCGGAGCCCGCCGCGAGCGCGGTGTTGAACTGGTCGCGGGCCTCGTTCGAGGTGGCGAACTTGTTGTGCTCGATCGTGATGTTGGGGTGCAGCTCCATGTACTGGTCGAGCAGCTCGTCGTAGCCCCACTCGTTGAACGTCGAGATCGTGAGGGTGATCTCCTCGTCCGTGCTGCCGCCGGCGTCGCCGCCGCCGGTCTCGTCGCCGTCGCCGCTGTCGCCGGCGCACCCGGTCGCGACGAGCGCGATGGTGGAGACGCCGGCCACGAGCGCGAGCGCCCGCTTCCTCGTGTTGCGCACTGATGACTCCTTCGTCTGGACGTGGCGGCACCGGTGCCGCCGAGGTCGTCGCCCGCCTGGGGGACGTGCTGCGCCGCGCTGGGACCGGTCTCAGTCATGAGCGGAGATCTCGCCGTCCCGATGATGGGACCGGTCTCATGGCGGTGTCCACACAGTCCTGCACCGGTCGTCGCGATGTCAAACGTCGTTACCCGACTGTGATGTCATCGTTGCCTCGGGCGCGACCCGTGGGCGGGTCGTCGCGGGTGTCGTCGCAGGTCAGCGAGTTGGCCCTGGCGCTGCCGGGACAATCCGGGCGGGCGTGCCGTGACGCGGTCGACGCGCGCGCTCGGCCCTGCCGGGTGATGCTCGACGGGTGCACCCCGCGACCTCCCGCCCGCCCGACGACGCCGCCGCGCCTCGGCCCGACGACGCCGCCCTGCCGGACGCCGCTGCCCGGCCCGACGACCCCGCCCGGCCCGAGGTCGCGACGCCCGCCGCGGCTCCGCCCGCTTCCGACGCCGGTGCCGCGGCCTCGGGCGCCGGTGCCCCGGCCCCGGGCGCCGGGGCCGGGGCGGGCGCCGACGCGCCCGCGGGGACCGCGGTCGACCTCGCGGACGCCCCGCACCCCGACGACCCGCGCAAGCCGGACCGCCCGAGCCGACTGACCCGGGCGTCGTGGCGGCACGTGCTGCGGATGACGGTCCGCGAGTTCCAGGCCGACGCCGGCACGGACCTCGCCGCGGCGCTCACCTTCTACTCGGTGCTCGCGCTGTTCCCCGCCGTCCTCGCGCTGCTGAGCGTGTTCGGGCTGTTCGGGAACGCCGAGCTCGTCGTCGACCGCGTCATGACGTTCGTCGAGGGGCTGCCTGGCGACCTCGCCGTCGAGGACGTACGCGTCGTCGTCGAGAACCTCGCCACCCAGGAGCGGGCGGGCCTCGCCCTGCTCACCGGCCTCGTCGTGGCGCTGTGGTCGGCGTCGGGCTACGTCGCCGCGTTCTCCCGCGCCATGAACCGGGTCTACGAGATCGACGAGGGCCGGCCGTTCTGGAAGCTCCGCCCCGCGCTGCTGCTCGTCACGCTCGCCACCGTCGTCATCGTCGCGGTCGTGCTCGCGGCCATGGTGCTCACCGGGCCGGTCGCGGAGTCGATCGGCGGGCTCATCGGCCTCAGCGACGTCGCCCTGACCGTGTGGAACGTGGCCAAGTGGCCGGTGATCGTCGTCCTCGCCGCGCTCGCGGTGGCGGTGCTCTACCACTGGACGCCCAACGTCCGGCAGCCCCGGTTCCGCTGGATCAGCGTCGGGGCGGTCGTCGCGCTGCTCGTGTGGGCGCTCGGTACCGCGGGGTTCGCGCTGTACGTGGCGAACTTCGCCCGGTACGAGGCGACGTACGGCGCGCTCGCGGGCGTGGTCGTCTTCCTGCTCTGGCTGTGGATCACGAACATCGCGCTCGTCTTCGGGGCCGAGCTCGACGCCGAGCTCGAGCGCGCCCGCCAGCTGCAGGGCGGCATCGCCGCGGAGGAGAACCTCCAGCTCCCGCCCAAGGACGTGGCCGCGAGCGTCAAGAAGCGCGCGAAGGCCGACCAGGCCGTGGCCCGCGGCCGGATGCTGCGGCTCACGCGCGGCCGGTCCGCCAAGGCCCCGCGCGACGCCAAGGCCCCGCGCGACGCCGCGGCCCGGGGCGACGCCGCGGCCCGGGGCGACGTGACGACCCCGCGCGACTGACCTGCACCCCGTTCCCGCGCCGTCACCGGCGGTGCCCGCCCGACCGACCGCCACCTTCGAAGGAGAGCCAGTGGAGCACTACACGATCGCCACGGTCGCCGAGGAGAGCCCGGACTTCCGCCGCGTGCTCTGGACCGGCGAGCACACGCAGCTCGTCATCATGACGATCCCGCCGGGCGGCGAGATCGGCGAGGAGGTCCACGAGGACACCGACCAGATCCTGTCCTTCGTCAGCGGCGTCGGGGAGGCGCGCGTGAGCGGGCAGACCCGCAAGGTGGCCGCCGGCGACCTGGTCGTCGTGCCCGCGGGCCGCAAGCACAACTTCGTCAACACCGGCGAGAACCCGCTGATCCTCTACACGGTCTACGGCCCGCCCGAGCACGCCGACCAGGCCGTGCACCGCACCAAGGAGGAGGCCGACGCCGCCGAGGAGGCCGGCAAGGACGAGCCCCCGACGTCGGACTGACGTCCCCGGCTCACCGCCCCGACCGGCCGCCGAGCCGCGGGTCCTGCGTGGCCGGGTCGGTGACCTCGGAGAGGCGGCGGGCCAGGTGGGCGCGCTCGGCGTCGTGCGTCACGGCGGCGAGCCCGGCGCGGTACGCCTCCGCGACCGCGGCCCAGTCGGTCTCCTCCGCCGAGGGGGCCGTCGCGTGCAGCGCCGCGACGCGCGCCTGGAGGACGTAGGGGCCGGGCCGGTCGCCCGCGAGCCGCTCGGCCCGGGCGAGCAGCTCCGACGCCGCCGCGATCGTCGCGTGGTCCCAGCGCGTGCGGTCCTGCTCCTCGAGGGGGACGAGCCGGGCCTGCGCGGTGCGCGCGTCGCGGCGGGCGTCGTGCAGGCGCTCGAGCGCGAGCAGACCGAGGACCTCGGGCTCGTCGGGCATGAGCTCGGCGAGCAGCGCGGTGAGGCGGATCGCCTCGCCGGACAGATCGGTGCGCAGCAGCCCGCCCGACGTCGGCGCGTACCCCTCGGTGAACAGCAGGTAGAGCACGCCCAGCACGCCGGTCAGACGTGCGGGCAGCAGGTGCGGTGGCGGCACCCGGAACGGGATCCGGGCCCGCTGGATCTTCGCGCGGGCGCGGACCAGCCGCTTGGCCATCGCCGCCTCACCGACGCCGAACGCCCGTGCGACCTCCGCGACCTCCAGCCCGCACAGCGTGCGCAGCGCCAGCGCGACCCGCGCCTCGAGCGCGAGCGCCGGGTGGCAGCACGTGAAGACCAGCCGGAGGCGGTCGTCGGGCAGGTGGGCGACGTCGGCCGCGCCGTCGCCGAGGTCGGGCGGCCCGCCGACGCCGACGCCGCCGCCCGGCCCGGCCCCGGTCGCCAGCTCGCGCGCCGCCTCGGCGAGCGCGCGTCGCTCGGTGGCCGCCCGCCGAAGCCGGTCGACGGCGCGGTTGCGCGCGGTCGTCATGAGCCACGCGCCCGGGCGGTCCGGGACGCCGTCGGCGGGCCAGCGGCGGGCGGCCGCGAGGAAGGCCTCCTGTGCGCAGTCCTCCGCCAGGGCCCAGTCGCCGGTCGTGCGCACGAGCGCGGCGACGATCCGCGCCCACTCGGCGCGGTGGGCCTCGGCGAGCGCCGCGTCCGGGCTCAGTCGCCCGACCACAGCGCGCGGACCTCGATCGCGCCCGACGTCGCGGGGTGCGCCGTCGCGACCGCGAGCGCCTCGTCGAGGTCCTCCGCCGCGACCAGCCGGTAGCCGACGATGCGCGGCCCCGGCTCGGGCTCCTCGGTCACCACGAGCTCACCGCCGACGCGGCGGACCGTGACCGACGCCGGCTCGAGGGTCCCGCCGCCCGCGTCGAGACCGCGCACCCGCAGGTCGGCGAGCCACGCGCCGACCGCCTCGGGGGAGGCGGCGCCGGCGGGCGACCCGGCGGCGGCGGGCGACGCGTCCTCGTCGACGAGGAGCATGAGGTAGCGGGCGCGGTCGGCCATGGTCTCGTCGACCCACGCGTCGGGCGACGCCTCCTCGGGGGTGGGGGCGGCGTCGTCGGGCACACGCACGAGCATCAGGTAGTCCATCGGTCCTCCTCGGTCCCGCCGGCGGGTGCCGGCTCACCCCTACGACGCACGGACCCGGCCCGGGAGGACACCCCCGGCGCGGGACGCCGCACGGGGGGCGCGGTCACGGCGCCGTCGGGCGGGCCGCGCCCTCGGCGAGCACCCGGGCGACGCCGTCGAGCGCGCCGGGGACGAGGGAGAAGTAGGCCCACACGCCGCGCTTCTCGCGGCGGACGAGGCCGGCCTCGACGAGCGTCTTCATGTGGTGGGAGACCGTGGGCTGGCTCAGGCCGAGCGGTTCGGTGAGGTCGCACACGCACGCCTCGCCGTTCTCGTGGGCGGCGAGCATCGAGACGATGCGGAGCCGGGCCGGGTCGGCGAGGGCCTTGAGCACGCCGGCGAGCGCGACGGCCTCCTCGGGCGCGAGGGGCTCGGCCACGAGGGGGGCGCAGCAGGCGACGGCGGTCGCGGGCGCGGCGTCGAGGACGGTGGAGGTAGGGGCCATGGCGTCGATCCTCGCAGACGTATTGACGAATGTCGATGTCTGCTGCCATGCTGAGCAAGCCATCGACAATCATCAATGTCTAGGAGGCGACGATGTCCACCGACCCCGGCTGCTGCGACCTGCCGATCCCGTGCTGCCCCGACGGCGCTCCCTGCTGCTGACGCCGAGCCCGACGGCCGACCCCGAGCCTGACGGCCGACGCCGAGCCCACCGGCCCACGCCGAGCCCACCGGCCGACGCGGGCGGGGAAGGGAAGGGGGCGTCGGTTCGGACGGGCAGGGCGGGGAAAAACCCCCGTCCATGGTGGACTTTCGTCCCTTTGGTGAGCCTCAACTTACCTGCCGCGCTGCCTCGTGGACGACGGCGAAGGCGCGCCTGACCTGCGGTGATGCACCCTCTGGGCCGACCGGGTGACATTGGTCAGGGTGCGCCGTGTAAAAGGGCCTTGGTCCCATCTTGGCCCGCCTGTGCCCGGCAATACTGCTAGTCATGGGTGATCACCAGCTCCGTATCATGCGAGTCCTGGCGTGCGGCAGCCGGATGCAGATCCTCCAGCTTCTGCAGGAGCGCCAGCGGGCCGTGCCGGTCGACGAGGTCGCCGCCGGTGTCGGGCTCCACGTGAACACCACCCGCGAGCACCTCGACCGCCTCGTGGCGGCCGGCTTCGTCGAGCGAGAGGTCGAGCACCGCACCACGCGCGGCCGCCCGCGCATGCTCTACCGCTCGATCGACGCCGCCGCGGTCGCTGCGATCGACTCGAAGGCGCGCGCGCACCTCGTCTCGCTCCTGCTCGAGGGCTACGGCCAGCCCATGGAGTCCCCGATCACCGCCGCCGAGATGGCGGGCGTCGCGTGGGCCGCCGAGCTCGGCTGCCCGGGCAGCCAGCCCACCGGCGACGAGGAGCACGACGCCCAGGAGCAGCTCGCCGCGCTGCAGCGCCACCTCGAGGAGCTGGGCTTCGAGCCCGAGCGGCTCGACGACGGCATGGAGTTCGCGCTCCACCACTGCCCGTTCGCCGACATCACGAGCGAGAAGCGCAGCGTCATCTGCGGCGCGCACCTGGGCCTCGCTCGCGGCATCCTCCAGCGCCACCAGGGCCCGCTCGCCGTCGAGGCGCTCCGCCCGCGCGGCAGCGGCAACCACTGCATGCTGCGGCTCGTGAAGCAGCCGGCCACCTCTGCCCCCGAGTCCGAGCGGGAGCTCGTCGACGCCTGACGGGCGCCCCGGTCGGTGCCCCGGCGCGGCACCGTCCCACGCGATCACCCCGGTGTGACAGCGTCGTCGCACCGGGGGCAGTCTGAACCGATGGAGACCGCCGCGCTGCTGACCGTCGGCCACGGCACGGCGTCGGAGGCCGAGCTCGTCGCGCTGCTGCGCGCAGCGGGCGTCGCGGAGGTCGTCGACGTGCGGCGCTTCCCGGGCAGCCGGGCGAACCCTCACGTGGCTCGCGCGGAGCTGGAGCGGTGGCTGCCCGACGCCGGGATCGCCTACCGCTGGGAGCCGCGCCTGGGTGGGCGGCGCTCCCGGCCGGCCGACGCCGCCGAGGCCGACCGCGACGCCTGGTGGGAGGTCGCGGCGTTCCGCGCGTACGCCGCCCACACGCGCACGCCCGAGTTCCGCGAGGCGCTGGACGAGCTCGTCGCCGGCGCCCGGGCTCGCCCGACGGCGGTGATGTGCTCCGAGGCGGTGTGGTGGCGGTGCCACCGACGCCTGGTCGCGGACGCGGCCGTGCTCCTGCACCGCCTGCCGGTGCGCCATCTGGCGCACGACGGCCGGCTCACCGAGCACGAGCCGTCCGCCGGCGCCCGCGTCGGCCCGGACGGGCTCGAGTACCCGCCGGTCTGACGGCGCACGCGCTGCCCGCCTGCCTGCGGCCGGCCCGATGGCGTCGCGCGCCCCGGGCTCCGTCGCGCCTCAGCCCGCGGTCGGGCCCGCCTGACCGGCCGGGGCCGGCCGGTGCCCGCGGAGCAGCACGCGCGGCAGCGCGAACCAGCCCGCGACCAGCAGGGCGAGCAGGCCGAGCGCGGCGACGAGCGCCGTCGTGCGCGTGGTGACGACGTCGAAGACGAGCATCACGACGCCGCAGACGACGAGGGCGAGACAGACCAGGCCGACGCGCATGAGTCGGTCGGCGACGGCGACGAGGGACGCCTTCGCCCGGCGCCGGAAGAGCATCCGGTGCAGGCTCACCGGGGCGACCATGAGGCCGGTGGTGATCGCCGCGAGCACCACCAGGACCAGGTAGATCTCCCGCTGCGTCCCCGTGAGCTCCTCGAAGCGCTGCTGGAACGGGACGGTCAGCAGGAACCCGGTGAGGATCTGCACGCCGGTCTGGGTGACCCGCAGCTCCTGGAGGATCTCGTTCCAGTTGCGGTCGAGCCGCTCGGTGGGGGTCTCGCGGCGGTCGTCGTCGGCTGCGTCGGGGGCCATGGGCTCATCGTCGGCCCGCCCGCGCGCGCACGCGCGCCGGAGGTCGATGCCGGGCGCCGGACGGCGTCGGGTGCCGGGGTGCGCAGGAAGGCGATCGGCCGCCGGTCGCGCCGGGGCTCAGAGGAAGGCGACCGGGTCGAACTCGGCCAGCGGGATGATCCGGACGCGCGGCAGCACGACGGTGAAGGCCCGCGCGTCGGACTCGAGGTCGAACAGGTGGAGCCCGGCGTCGGTGAGGTGCTGCAGCGACGAGGCCATGAACTCCTTGAAGCCCAGGAGGCCGACGTTGCGCCCCGGCCCGAGCAGCTCGGCGACCTGCGGCGCGAAGTCGCTGTCGTGGCTGGCGAGCAGCACGTCGCCCGGGCGGTCGACCAGGGCCTCGAGCGTGCGGACGATGCCGATGTCGACGACCTTCTCCGACGGCGCGCCGGCGAGCGGGATCGGGCGGAAGCCGATGGCGAGCAGCGCCTGGACGAACGACATCGGCATCGTGCCGCCCGACGCGTCGAGGAAGAACAGCCCGACGACGTCGTCCCCGCCGAAGGCGGTTCGGGCGAACTCGAGCACCTTCTCCCAGCGGGGGCGCTGCTCGGGGGCCGGGCGCCCGCCGAGGATCGCCCCGCCCAGGGTCGCGTCGATGTTCTCGCCGTCGACGAGGAGGTACGTGGTGCGGCGCGCGCCGTCGGTCATGGGCGGAGGCTAGCGGGCGAGGGGCGTCGGTGACACCGGGTCCGGGAGGCTCCGTGCGGGCGGCGTCGGCCGGGTGGTGTCGGCTCGGCGGCCTCGCCCGGGTGGCTTGGGCCGGGCGGCCTCGCCTGGGCGCGCGCAGGTCGCGCCCAGGCGAGGCACCGGGAAGGACCGACGACAGGCTGCACCCCCGCCCACGTGGCGTGGACGGGGGCGGGAGCGGTGCCCGTCTCACCCGCACAAGATGTGGCGAGGCACCAGCGGCCCGGGAGGGCCGGCCGTCGCTCTCGCGACGACTGATGACGTGTGACTGAACCGTAACCCGCCCTTGACCAACCGTCACCCGGTGCTTGGCGAACGGTTCCGCGGGCGGCTGTGGAAGATCGTTCACGGGGTCGAAACCTGGGCATGGTGACCTGCGCTGTCTCGCCATCCGGACGCAACGGATCCCGGAGTCCGGTCGGAAGTCGAGCCCGCCACCCGAGATGCAAACCGCGCGCCGTCTCACCATGAGAGATCCCGCCTGGTGCTGAGCACGCGGGAGGCGGGTGACCGGCGTCGTGAGGGCGGGTGAGAGGGGAGCGTTCCCACGAAACTCTTGACCGCGACAGATCGGCGTGCCCACAGTGGGGTTCGTCGGGGGCGGTGCGACGCCGGGGGCCGTCGCCGACGGCCGCACCCACCCGGTCGGCGACGACGCCGACCCGACTGCAAGGGGAGCCATGAGATCAGCCACCCACCACCGGCGTCCCGTCGCCCGCGCGGCCCTCGCCGCGCTGGCCGCCTCCGCCGCCGTCCTCGTGACGGCGACGTCGGCGGGCGCCGCCAACGACGTCCTCGACCCGGGGACGGAGCTGTACCTCGACATGTGGAGCTCGCGCGTCGACGCCGCCGCGGGCCTGTCCGGGCAGGACCGGACCGACGCGCTGCTCCTGGCGCAGTACCCCGCCGCCACCTGGCTCGAGCGCGGCACGCCCGCCGAGGTCGAGGCGCAGGCCGCCGGCGTCGTCGAGCAGGCCCGCGCGCTCGGCGAGGTCCCCGTGCTCGTCGCCTACAACATCCCGTTCCGCGACTGCGCGCAATACTCCGCCGGCGGCGCGACCTCCGTCGCCGAGTACACCGCGTGGATCGACGGCGTCGCGGCCGGCATCGGCGACGCCCCGGCCGTCGTGATCCTCGAGCCCGACGGCCTCGGGATCATCCCGTGGTACACGACCATCGACGGCACGCTCGAGTGGTGCCAGCCCGCCGAGGCCGACCCGGCCACCGCGGCCGACGAGCGGTTCGCGATGCTCAACTACGCCGTCGACGCGCTCGGTGCCCTGCCCGCCACCGCCGTGTACCTCGACGGCACGCACTCCGGCTGGCTCAACGTCGGCGACATCTCCGACCGCCTCGCCAAGGCCGGCGTCGACCGGGCCGACGGGTTCTTCCTCAACGTCTCGAACTACCACTTCACCGAGAACCTCGTGCACTACGGCACGTGGATCAGCCAGTGCCTCGCCGGGTTCGCCGGACAGTACCAGGACTGCCCGAACCAGTACTGGAACGGCGGCCCCGAGGGCACCGCGATCGCCGACCTCGTCGGTGCGTGGACCGGGTCGGCGCTGAGCAACGCGGGGCGGTGGAGCGACACCGCGACCGACCCCGAGCTCAACACGTCGGGCATCACCGCGCGGTACGCGGGGATCGAGCCGCAGACGCACTTCGTCATCGACACCTCGCGCAACGGCCAGGGCCCGTGGGCCCCGCCCGAGGGCGTGTACCCGGACGCGCAGGACTGGTGCAACCCGCCCGGCCGCGGCCTCGGCCTGCGCCCGACGACGGACACCGGCAACCCGCTCGTCGACGCCTACCTGTGGGTGAAGATCCCGGGCGAGTCCGACGGCGAGTGCGCGCGCGGCCTCGGCCCGACCGGCACGGTCGACCCCGAGTGGGGGATCGTCGACCCGGGTGCCGGCCAGTGGTTCCGGCAGCAGGCGGCGGAGCTCATCGCGCTGGCCGACCCGCCGGTGCCCGCGCCGACCTGCGAGGTGGAGTACATCGTCCACGGCACGTGGCCGCAGGGCTTCAACACCCAGGTGTGGTTGAAGAACACCGGCCCGACGGCGACCGACGGCTGGGACCTGCGGTTCGCCTTCGAGGGGGCGCAGACGATCACGGACCACTGGAGCTCGTCGCTGACCCAGGTGGGCTCCGTCGTCCTCGGCGAGAACCTGTCGTGGAACGCGCGGATCCGCCCGGGTGACCGCACGACGTTCGGCTTCATCGGCGGGTCCACCTCGGGCCCCGGCGCGACGCCGCTGCTCTTCCTCGTCGACGGGGCCGCCTGCACGGTGCGCTGACCGGCGGCCTCGTCGGGGCGGCCGGCCGCTGACACCGGCCGCCCACCCGGAGGGCTCCTCCCGCTCGGGAGGAGCCCTCCGTCGTGCGCGGGCGGGGCACGAGACGGATGGGCGACGTCCGGTCGGCGGGACGCCCGACGGGGGCGCAGGATGCGCCGCGAGCGGCCCGCCGCCTGAGGGCCGGCGCAGCGCGCGGCCGACACACCCCAACGTCCCGGGCGCGTCCGGCGTTGACCCTGCGAACGTGGGCGGTGAGTCGTCCGACCGCCGGTACGACCGGGGAGGCGCCATGGCGGAGTGGCAGGAGGTGCTGGACCTGACGGTCCGCACCAGGTGGGGCCCGCTCGTCGGGTACGCGTCCCTGTTCGCGATCGACCGTGGCGACGCCGAGGACCTCGTGCAGGAGGCCGTCGTGCGGACGTTCGCCCGGCGTCGCGACCTGCGCGACCCGGCGTCGGCCGAGGCGTACCTCAAGGCGGCCGTGCGGACGGCGTTCCTCGACCGGACCCGCCGCAGCAAGCTGGCCTCCGCGCGGGCGCACCTGTTCGTGGCCGACGACGTCCGCGGCCCCGAGGCGGGCGTCGTCGCCGGGTTCGACGTGGCCGCCGCGCTGCGGGCGCTGCGTCCCCGGGAGCGGGCCTGCGTCGTGCTCCGCTACTTCGACGACCTGCCGATCGCCGACGTCGCCGCCGAGCTCGGCCTGAGCGAGGGCGCGGTGAAGCGCTACCTGTCCGACGCCGTCGGGCGGCTGCGCGAGCTGCTCGGCGACGGGGTGGCGTTCTCCGTCGCGACCACCGAGCGGGTCACCACCGTGGCGAGCGCACCGCCGGGTGCGCCCCCAGCGGCGACGCCCGCACCCCTGACCCGACCGCCCACCGCACCCGAGAGGAGGAGCGTCCGATGAGCGCACGCGTCGAGCTCGCCGACCTGCTGGCCGGCTTCGCGGCCGCCCGCGAGGCGGCGTCGCAGCCCGAGGGCGCCGCCCGGGTGCCCGCCCTGACCGCCGCCGTGCACCGCCGCCGCGTCATGCGCGCCACGGTGACGACGGCGGCCGCCGCGGCCGTGGTTCTCGGCGTGGGGGCAGGCGTCTACGGCCTGACCCGCCCGGAGCCCACGCCGCCCGCCGAGACCCTCACGCCGACCCCGACGCCGGACGAGGCGGAGGAGCCGGAGGTGACGCCCGAGCCCGAGCTGCTCGGCAGCGTCACCGTCCACCCGCTCCTGCCGGAGGCCGAGCCGCTGCCGGCCGGGCTCGTCGAGGAGACGACGCCGGGCTGGTCGATGGTCACGTACTACCCGGTCGACCGCGACAGCGGCGACCACCCGACCGTCCTGTACCTGCTGGCCCCGGACGGCCGCCTGTTCGAGGTCCCGACGCCGGTGCCGCTCATGGCGCCGTGCGACTTCTGCGACGGGGGCGCGGACGACACGGCCCCGGCGCTCAAGGCCTGGCTGCCGGGCACGTCGCTCGCGATCGTCTCGCCGCTGTACGACGACGTGGAGCTCGACGGCCACTACCAGGTGGTCGACCTGCTCAGCGGGGCCGTGCTCCAGTCGATCGACGCTCCTGGCGGCTCGTGGGTCACGGTGGACTTCGTGCGCGACGGGACGACCGACGTCCTCGTGGTGACGGAGGTTGTGGCGATCGAGCCGGAGCTCGCCGAGGTGACCCGGATCGAGCGGCGCCGCGTCGACGGCACGGTCGTCGCGGAGCACGGCGGGGTCGACGTGGTCCTGCCGCTGTCGTGGCGGCTGAGCCCGGACGGCGCGCTGCTCGCCCTGCCCGGCGAGGACGGCGCGGCCGTGGTGCTCCGCGCGTCCGACCTCACCGAGGTCGCACGCCCGGTGCCCGGGGCCGCGCGGTGTCCCGCCGGCGACGGGGGGCACCCGCTCATGGCGACCGGCTGGGTCGACGACCAGACCCTCCTGTTCACGTGCACCGCGTTCCAGGCGGTGGGCGAGGACCCGATGGGCGCGGCGAGGGAGGTGACGACGGCCGTCGCCGTCCCGCTCACCGGGGCGCCGCGCACGGTCGCCTCGGAGGTCGCCGGGAGCCTGCAGGGGGTCGTCGGCGGGCGGCTGCTGCTGCACGACTGGGTCGACGGGACCTGGGTGGCGCTCGGCCCGGACGGGGCGCGCACCGACCTCGACCTGCGCACGTCGTGGTTGCCGCCGAACGCCCGGCTCACGCGGGACCGGCTCGTCCACGTCGAGGACCAGGAGGGGAACGGGGGCCCGACGTGGACCGTCGTCTCCACGGACCTCGCGACCGGCGAGACGCGCGCGCTGCTCCCGCTCGTCGACAGCGCGTCCCGGGTGCGGCTGGTCGTCGGGTGGTGACCCTCGGGGCCCCGGTCGGGTGACCGGCCGGGGCCGGCGTCGGACCGCGTCGGGCGTGCGGGTGGCGGGCCGCGCGGGCGGGGTGTCCGACGGAGGGTCGGCTAGCGCTGGTCGAGGCGGGCCAGGCCGCAGGCGGCGGGCCCCTCGAGCCGGGCGCCGTCGGCCGTGAAGCGCGACCCGTGCAGCGGGCAGTCCCAGGAGGCCTCGGCGTCGTTCCAGCGCAGCACCCCGCCGAGGTGCGGGCAGACCGCCTTCACCGTGCGCACCTGCCCGTCCACGCGCGAGACGCCCACCGGCGTCGCTCCGTCGCGCCCGACGACGCCACGCCCCTCCGGCACGGCGGCCGGGTCGGGCGGGCCGTCCTTCAGTGCGCCCGCCCACCCCGTGACGAGGTGCCGGGCGACCTGCGCGTTGAGCGCGAGGGTCGAGGGCGTCTGCGCGCCGAGGTCGCCGCGCCACGGGTCCCAGTCGCCCGCCCATGCGAGAGGTGAGCCGAGGACCTGCGCCGCCAGCGCCATGCCCGCCGCTGTGCCGGCCGCCATGCCCCACTTGGCGAAGCCGGTGGCGACGAGGACGTCGTCGGACCACGGGTGGAACCGGCCCACGAACGGCAGGGAGTCGGGCGTCGCGTAGTCCTGCGCGGCCCAGCGGTGGGTCACCTCGACGACGTCGAGGTGCGTCCGTGCCCACGCCTCCAGGTCCACGAAGCGCGCGGCGACGTCGTCGACCCGGCCCACCGGGAAGCCGTTGCCGCCGACCACGAGGAGGTCCTCGCCCGCGCGCCGCGCCGACCGGGTGGGCCGGTCGACCGACAGGTACATGCCCGTGGGGCGCTCGCCGCGCACGCGCACCGCGACGCACAGCGACCGCTCGGGCTCGAGGCGCGCGAAGAAGCCGGCCCGGTCGAACACGGGGGTCCCGGTCGCCACGACCACCCGATCCGCGCGCACGAGGCCGCGGCCCAGCGGGGAGCGCGTGCCCACCTCGCGCGGTCCGCCCGTCGCGCTCAGCCGCTCCGCGCGCGTGGCCACGTGGACGCGGACGCCCGCGCGGACCGCCTCGTCGAGGAGCGCGTCGAGGTGCGCCTGCGGGTCGATCGCGAGCTGGTCGCGCAGGCGGAGGACAGCGGTGACCGGGACGGCCAGGTGCGGGCCGCCGTCGGGCCAGTCGTCGGTGAGCTCGGGGGAGAGGCCGGCGGCGGTCGTGGCCGCGGCCTCGTCGGTGAGGCGCGCGCGGCCGGCGGAGGTGGTGGCGTAGGTGACGCCGTCGGCGGGGAGGGTGGGCAGGCCGGCGGCGTCGGAGACCTCGCGGATGCGCCGCAGGCCGGCGAGGTTCGCCTCGGCGTAGCGGGCGACGACGTCGGGCGGGTGGTGGGCACCGAGGGACGAGAACCGCGTGCCCTGCGCGAGCGTCGCCTTCGCCGACGAGCCGCCGGTGGTGCCCGCGCCGACCTCGCGGGCCTCGAGCACGATGACGTCGCGGCCGGCCCTGGCCAGGTCGACGGCGGCGGTGAGTCCGGTGATGCCGGCGCCGAGCACGACGACGTCGGCGGTCACCGTGCCGACGAGGGGTCCCGCAGGCGCGGCGCCCGCGTGGTGGCGGGTCGCGGGGTCGCGCCAGAGGGGCGGGCCGGTGCGGGCGGGGGTGTCCGGCGTCATGCCCGCCAGCATCGCCCGAGGTGGGGGAGGGTGCATCCGGGGGCGGCGTGGCGCGGTGCGATCGCCGCCCCTTCGGCTTGTGGATGGGGTGTGCGGGGTGGGGCCTGTGGATACAAAACCGCAGGTCAGTGGCTTGATCGGGGCATAGATGGCGGCTACCATCGAACACGTGTTCGAGGCTGGTGCGTCCGGTGGTGCCGCCCTGGTGGGTGGGCGCCCGGGCGCGGGTGCGCCCGGGGCGGCGGGCGCGGCGGGCGCCGGGGCGGCGGGCGCCGGTCCTGCCTCGGGGCCGGCTGAGGGGCGGGGCGTGCGCGGTGTGGACGGTCCGGCTGAGGGGCGGGATGCCCTGGAGCGGCTGGGGGCGTTGGTGGCCGTGGCGGAGGAGGTCGCCGCGCGGGTGCGTGGGGCGGACCGGTGGCGCGGTGGTCAGCGCAGGGCGGCGCTGGAGCGGTTGGACCGGGTCGCGGGTGTGCTCGCGACCGCCCGTGGTGCTCTGCTGATGGCTGAGCAGCGGTCGGTGGGGTCGGTGCGGCCGGGGGATCGGGACTTCGTGGCGGCGCGGGCGCGGGTGACGCGGACGGGGTTGGGTGAGGCGCGTCGGCAGGTGCGTCAGGCCCAGGCGTTGGAGGCGTTGCCGACGGTGGCGGCGGCGGTGGGGGCGGGGCGGGTGCCGTTGGCGCACCTGGACGCGTTGGCCAAGGTGGCCGAGGGTGCCGGGCAGGAGGTGTCGGCGCGGCTGGCCGACCCGGTGGTGCAGGAGCGGTTGGTGCGCATGGCCGAGCGGTCGTCGGTGCGTGAGTTCGCCACCGCCACCGCCCGCCTGGTCGCCTCGTTCGACCCGCACGGGTGGGAGGAGGCCGCTCAGGCGCAGCGGCGGGAGCGGTTCTTGACGTTGTCCCACCGCCCGGAGGGGGTGTTCGTGCGGGGCCGGTTCGACCACGTCGCCGGGCAGGTGCTGCGCACCGCCCTGGCCGCGGTCGGTTCCGCCCCGGACGAGACCAGGACCGCCGAGCAGGCCGACGCCGACGCCCTGGTCGCCCTGGCCGAGCGGGCGATGACCGGCATGGCCGGGATCCGCCCCCGCGCGCTGTCCCCGGACGGTGGGCTGCTGCCCGACGCCGACCAGGACCGCGCCGACGCCCGCGTGAGCGGCACCGCCGCGCGCCCCACGGTGTCCCTGCTGATCCCCGCCGACACGTTCGCCGAGCTCCACCGCGCCCAGCACGCCCGCCACACCGCCGCAGGCAAGGCGGAGGCGACGAACTGCACCGCCGGGCCCGAGGTGGGCTGGCGGGCGGTGGAGCCGGCGGTGCTCGAGGACGGCACCCCGGTGCCGATGTCGCAGGTGGCGCGGATCTTGTGCGACAGCGAGGTCGCCCGCATCGTCGTGTCCGCCGACGGCCTCCCGCTGGACCTGGGCCGCTCCCAACGCCTGTACACCGGGGCGCAGCGGCGCGCGGTGATCGTGCGCGACCGGGCCTGCGCCTGGAACGGGTGCGACGTGCCCGCCGCGTTCTGCGAGGTCCACCACATCCGCTGGTGGGACCGCGACCTCGGCCCCACCAGCGTCGACAACGGCGTCCTGCTGTGCTCCCACCACCACCACGCCGTCCACCAGCACGACCTGCACATCACCCGCCTCCGACGCGCCCCCAGCCACACCACCCTCGGCGAACCCGTCCGCTACCTGTTCCACCAACGAACCGACCACCGCGTCATCAACGCACCACCCGGCTGGGACCACCCACGCCCAGCAGACCCACCCAGCACCCCCGACCCGCCACCCGAACCGGCGGGCACACCCCGACACGCCCGCGTCCAGCACGCCCAGCAGGGCGAGCTGCTCGACCTCCCCGCAACCGGGTAGCCGGCCGGGTGGCCTACGGGTACAGGCCCCGGGTGTGGTGCGCCTCGGCGACCCGCTGCACCGACAGGAGCAGCGCCGCCTCGCGCAGCGTGACGTCCTCGCGGCGTGCCATGTCCGCGACGGCCCGGTACGCGGTGAGCATGCGCTGCTCGAGCCGCGCCTCGATCTCCGCCTCGGTCCACCAGTACGCCTGCTGCGCCTGCACCCACTCGAAGTAGGAGACGACAACGCCGCCGGCGTTGGCGAGGATGTCCGGCACCACGACGATCCCGCGGTCGGCGAGCACCTCGTCGGCCTCCGGCGTCGTCGGGCCGTTCGCGCCCTCGACCACCCAGCGGGCCTTGACGTTCGGTGCGTTCTCGCCGGTGAGCACGCCCTCGACCGCGGCAGGGACGAGCACGTCGACGTCGAGCGTGAGCAGGTCCTCGTTGCTCACCGGGTCGGCCTCGGCGAAGCCCACCACCGTGCGCTCGCGGCGCACGTGCTCGGCGAGGGCGACCAGGTCGAGCCCGCCGCTGCGGTGCACCCCGCCGAACTCGTCGCTCACCGCCTCGACGCGCGCCCCGGCCTCGGCGAAGAACCGCGCGGCCGGGCCGCCCACCTTGCCGAAGCCCTGCACGGCGACCCGCACGTCCGGCAGGTCCAGGCCCGCCTCGGCCAGCGCGGCACGGGCGCAGTGCACGACGCCGCGCGACGTCGCCGTCGCTCGACCCAGCGAGCCGCCCACCTCGAGCGGCTTGCCCGTGACCACCGCCGGGATCGTGTAGCCACGGTTCACCGAGTAGGTGTCCATGACCCACGCCATCGTGCGGTCGTCGGTGCCGATGTCGGGCGCCATGATGTCCCGCTCCGGGCCGATGATCGGCATGATCTCGCTCGTGTAGCGGCGGGTGACCCGTTCGAGCTCGCCCAACGAGTAGTCGCGCGGCTGGATCGCGACCCCGCCCTTCGCGCCGCCGTAGGGCAGCTCGACCACGGCGCACTTCCACGTCATCCACATGGCCAGCGCGCGCACCTCGTCGATGTCCACGCTCGGGTGGAAGCGCAAGCCACCCTTGCCCGGGCCGCGCGTGATGTTGTGCTGGACGCGGAACCCGTGCAGCACCTCGGTGCTCCCGTCGTCGCGGCGCAGCGGGATCGCGACGTGGATCTCCCGACGCGGCGTGGCGAGCGTCGCGTGCAGCCCGGCGTCGTAGCCGAGGCGCTCGACGGCGGCCGCGAGCTGCGCCTGCGCCGTGGCGAGCGGCCCGGCGTGGGACGGGCGGGCCATCACGGGCGCGTTCGCCGGGACGGGCGAGTCGCTCGGGTCGGGTGCTCCGCGCTGGTCGGCCATGCGCTGCCTCCGGGTCGTGGGTGGGCCGGGTCGGCGGCCGCGCCGCGTCGGCGCGGCCATGGTCACTCTCCCGCGCGGGCCCGCCGGGCGCCAGCGACGGCGCCGTCGGCGAGTCGCGGGCCGGGCACGGCCCGCCCGACAAAGGGCTGGCGTCCGTGTGGGACCTACGTCCTACTCTCGCCGGATGGCACACCACGACGCACGAACCGACCAGGGCGTCGACGCACGGACCGACCAGGGCGTCGTGGCGCGCGGCCTGGTGAAGCGGTACGGAGACGTGACGGCGCTCGCGGGCGTGGACCTCACCGTGCCGCGCGGCACGGTGCTCGGCCTCCTCGGACCCAACGGCGCCGGCAAGACGACGACCGTGCGCATCCTCAGCACGCTGCTGCGGCCCGACGAGGGCTCCGCACAGGTCGCGGGCGTCGACGTGCTGCGCAACCCGCGCGAGGTGCGCCGCCGCATCGGCCTGTCCGGGCAGTACGCGGCGGTCGACGAGTACCTCACCGGCTTCGAGAACCTCGTGATGATCGGCCTCCTGTACCACCTGGGCCGCCGGCGGGCGCGGGAGCGGGCACGCGAGCTGCTCGCGCAGTTCGGGCTCGAGGACGCCGCCGACCGGCCCAGCCGCACCTACTCGGGCGGCATGCGACGGCGGCTGGACCTCGCCGGGGCCCTCGTCGCCGACCCGCCGGTCCTCTTCCTCGACGAGCCGACGACCGGGCTGGACCCCCGCGGGCGCACCGAGATGTGGGACGTCATCGCCCGTCTGGTCGCCGGCGGCACCACGTTGCTGCTCACCACGCAGTACCTCGAGGAGGCGGACCGGCTCGCCGACACCATCGTCGTCATCGACCACGGGCGGGTCATCGCGCAGGGCACCGCCGACGAGCTCAAGGCCCAGGTCGGCGGGGACCGGCTGGAGGTCACGCTGCGCGACGGGGGTCGGGTGGCCGAGGCCGCTGCGCTGCTCGCGCCGCTCGGGGTGGCCGAGCCCAGCGTCGACCTGCACCGGCGCGCGGTCCTCGTGCCCGTCAGCGGCGGGGCCGCGGTGCTCACCGACGCGCTGCGGCGCCTCGACGGCGCCGGCGTCGAGATCGACGACGTCGGCCTGCGGCGCCCCACCCTCGACGACGTCTTCCTCACCCTGACCGGGCGCCCCGCGGAGGAGCAGCCCGACGACGACGCCGCCCCGCACGCACAGAAGGAGGTGGCCCGATGAGGGCCCCCGCGGTCATCGCCGACGCCGACGTCGTCGCGCGGCGCAACATCACGAAGATCAAGCGCGTCCCCGACCTGCTCGTCTTCACGACGCTGCAGCCGATCATGTTCGTGCTGCTCTTCGCGTACGTGTTCGGCGGGGCGATCGGCGGCTCGCTCGCCGGGCAGAGCAGCGCCGCCTACCGCGAGTTCCTCATGGCGGGGATCTTCGCGCAGACGGTCGTGTTCGGCGCCACCATCACCGGCTACGCGCTCGCCGACGACGTCCGCAAGGGCATCGTCGACAGGTTCCGGTCGCTGCCCATGGCGCCGTCCGCGGTGCTCACCGGCCGGACGTTCAGCGACGTGATCAACAACGTCATCGTGCTCGTGGTCATGTCGCTGACCGGGCTGCTCGTCGGGTGGCGCATCCGCGGGTCGATCTGGGAGGCGCTGCTCGGCTACCTGACCCTGCTCGTCTTCGCCTACGCGATCTCCTGGATCATGGCGTGGGTCGGGATGCTCGTGCCCAGCCCCGAGGTCGTCAACAACGCGGCGTTCATCATCATCTTCCCGCTGACGTTCATCGCGAACACGTTCGTGCCGCTCGAGACCCTGCCGGGCCCGCTCCAGAGGTTCGCCGAGTGGAACCCCGTGTCCACGGTCACGCAGGCCGCCCGCGAGCTGTTCGGCAACGCGCAGGGGGAGGCGACGCAGGGGGCCAGCTGGGCCCTGCAGAACCCGGTGCTCTACACGTTCCTGTGGGCGGGCGTGATCCTGCTCGTGTTCGTCCCGCTCGCGAACGCGCAGTACCGGCGGGCGACCAGCCGCTAGCCCCGGTAGTCGTAGTGCCAGTACTCGGGGTTGCCGGGGTCGGTGGCCGCGAGGTTGTACCAGCCGTAGGCCGGGCCGTTCGCGACGAGCCACTCCCAGCGGGGTGAGCCGACGTCGTACGCGGCCCACTCCCAGGTGTCGAACGCGGTGCCCCAGCCGTGGTTGGACGTGCCGGGCCGGGCCGCGAGCGAGCCGAACAGCTCGCGCGCCCGGACCTGGTCGGCGTACGAGCGGTACGACAGGTCGATCCCGATGTTCTCGCCGAACTCGGCGCGGAACGCCTCGTTGAGCCGGATGAGGGCCTCGGCCGCGTCGCTGCGCAGCCACTGCTGGTTGCCCTGCCGGTCCGCGCACCAGGGCAGCGGCGTCATCGCCGAGCGAGGCATGTTGCCGTTGCTGCCGTCGCCGTCCTCGGTCGGGACCGAGACGCCCAGGCCCGGTCCCGGCTTCGGGGGCTCGGCGATCGACGGGCTGCCGCAGTCGGCGCCCGCGTGCGACGCGGCGGCGCGGCGCCGGGCCGCCTCCTGCTCGGCCGCCGCCTGGGCCGCCTGGGCTTCCTGCCACGCCGCGTGCGCCTCTCGCACCGCGGCGGTGGCCTGGCGCACCGTCTCCGTGGCGGTGGCCAGGGCCGCGGTGTCCTCGGGGGCCGGGTCCTGCGGTGCCGCCGCGAGCAGGTCGCGGACGGCCTGGGCGGCGTCGGCGAGCGCGACCCGGACGGCCTCGTCGGACACCTGCTCGGCCGTCTCGGCGAGGGCGGCGTCGGCGTCGGCCAGGGCGAGCTCGGCCTGCTGGGCGGCGGCCGCCCACGCCTGGCCGCGCTTCGAGGCGGCGAGGAAGTCGGCGAGCCACGCCTCGGCCTCCGCGCGCCGGCGCGCGTCCTCGGCCGCCTGGGCCGCGGCGACCCGGTCGGCGGCGGCGCGCCGCTCCTGGGCCTGCGCGGCGCGGATCTGCACGGCGGTGAGGGCGCCCGCGAGCATGGCGATCGCCGCGATCGCCGCGTACACGGCCAGCTGCCGACCACGCGGCAGGGCGGGCCCCCTCCACCTCACGGCGCCCAGTGTGCCCCACGGCGGGACCTCGGACCCAGGTGGTGCTCGTCACCGCGGGACCTGCGGCCCACGCGGCCGAGCGCGCGGCGCGTGAGGCTAGTGGACACGGGCGCACGAGCGCGAGAGGGGGTGTCGCCATGAAGGTCCTGGTCGCCGTCGCATCCCGGCACGGCTCGACCCGCGAGATCGGCGACGCGATCGCCGAGGTGCTCGCCGACTCGGGGTTCGAGGTGGAGGTCGCCGACCCCGACGACGTGGACACGGTCGAGCCGTACGGGGCGGTGATCCTCGGGTCCTCGGTGTACGTGGGGAGGTGGGCCGCGTCGGCGCGCGCGATGGTCGACAGGTGCGCCTGCTGCCTCGTGTCCCGGCCGGTGTGGCTGTTCTCCTCGGGCCCCGTGGGGACGCCGCCGGCGCCGGAGTCCGAGCCGGAGGAGGTCGCGCGGATCATGACCCGCTTGCGCGCCCGCGGGCACCGGACCTTCCCCGGCCGCCTCGACACGGGCGGGCTGGGCCTCGCGGAGCGCGCCGCGGTGGCGCTGCTGCAGGCCGAGCAGGGCGACTTCCGCGAGTGGGCCGACATCGCCGACTGGGCCGCGGCCATCGCCGCCGAGCTGCACGCCGAGGAGATCCGCCGGCTGGACGTCGTCGGCTAGAGCGCCAGGGCCGCCGCGACGACGGCGCACCCCACCAGGCCGAGCACCGGGACCACCCGGCGGGCGCGGCCCGGCAGGGTCAGCGCGGCCGCGTGCGCCGTGCCGTAGTAGACGAGGACCGCGACCGACGAGATCGTCAGGGCCGTCGCGAGGTCCGCGACCGCGGCGACGACCGCCGCGCCCACGCCGACGGCGAGCTGGGCCGCCAGCGGGTGCGGCCGGTCGGGGCTGGCGGCCGGGCGGCGCAGGCGGGCGAGCGCGCGCGGCAGGGCGCCGTCGCGCGCCATCGCGAACGCCGTCCGGGACAGCCCGAGGAGCACGCCCAGCCCGGAGGCCAGCGCGGCGAGCGTCGCCACCGCGACGACGACGGCGACCCCGCCGGGCAGCCCGAGCCGGTCCGCGGCCTCGGCGACCGGCCGCGCGGAGGCGGCGAGGCCGTCCGCACCGAGGACGCGGACGAGGGCGACCCCGACCGCGGCGTAGACGACCACGACCAGGGCGAGGGCGACGGCGATCGCGCGCGGCAGCGTGCGGCGCGGGTCGGTGACCTCCTCGCCGAGCGTCGCGATGCGCGCGTAGCCCGCGAACGCGAAGAAGAGCAGGCCCGCGCCCTCGAGCACGCCCGCCACGCCGGCGGTCGTCGTGGCGACCGACGAGGCGAGGGCGACCGCCGGCGCGGCGAGGGCCGCGACGACCACGACGGCCAGGGTCGCGAGCACGACCGCGACGAGGACCGCGGTCACCCGCGCGCTGCGCTCGACGCCCGACGCCGCGAGGGCCGTCAGGGCCAGCACCACGACGACCGCGACCGGCCGGGCGTGCTCGGGCGCGACGTAGGCGCCGACGGTGAGCGCGATCGCCGCGGCGCTCGCCGTCTTGCCGACGAGGAAGGCCGCGCCGGCCAGCAGACCGGCGGCGGGGGAGAGGCGCGCGCGGGCGTACGCGTACGCGCCGCCCGAGGTCGGGTGGACCGCCGCGAGCCGGGCCGACGAGTCGGCGTTCGCCCAGGCCACGAGCCCGGCGAGGAGCAGCGCGAGCAGCAGGGCGTCGCCCGCCGCGGCGGCCGCGGGCCCGAAGGCCGAGAACACGCCCGCCCCGAGCATGGCGCCCAGGCCGAGCACGACGGCGTCGCGCAGGGACAGGCGCCGCGCGAGCCTCATCCGGGGCCTCCGGCCAGGGCGTACCCCGCCGCCGCGGCCGCGACGCCGAGGACGACGGTGAGGGCGACGTAGCCGGCCGCGAGGCGGCCGGCGGTCCGGGCCAGGCGCACCACGTCCACCGCGAACGTCGAGAACGTGGTGAGGCCGCCCGCCAGGCCCGCGCCGAGCAACGCCGTCGGCCACTCGGCGAGCCCGCCGCGGGCGACGGCCCCGAGCACGGCCGAGCCGACGACGTTGACGACGAGGGTCGCCCAGGGCAGACCGACGTGGTCGGCACGCAGCTCGCCGCGGGCGACCCGGCCGGCGCGCACCCGGGCGTGGACCACCTCGGCGGCGTACCGCAGGCACGCGCCGAGCGCCGCGCCCAGCGCGCCGGCGAGGGCGGTCACGGGTCCTCCCGGTCGGCGCGGCGGACCGCCCAGCGGGCGCCGACGCCGAGGCCCGCCGCCGCGGCGGCCGTCCCGACGGCGAGGGTCAGGACGAGGTAGCCCACCGCCCCGCCCCACGCCCCGGCGGCCGCGGAGCGCTCGAGCGCGACGGCGACCGCGGACCACGTCGTGAACCCGCCGAGCAGGCCGGTGGCGAGGGCGGGGCGCAGCCAGGCCGGGGCGCCCGAGGCGAGCGGGCCGGCCACGAGGACGCCGAGCGCGAACGCGCCCACGACGTTGACCGTGAGCGTCGTCCACGCGACGCCGAGCGGCGCGTCGGGCACCGCGTGCGTCGCGGCGAAGCGGAGGAGGCCCCCCACCGCGCCGCCGGCCGCGACGACGGCGAAGGCACCGGGCGAGCCCGGGCGCACGGTCAGGCCGACTCGCGCACGACCAGCTCGGCCTGGAAGATCCGCGGCGCGGCCTCGTCGACGTTCCCCGCGATCTGGGCGAGCAGCAGCTCGCCCGCCGCGCGGCTCATCTCCACGACGGGGTTGCGCATCGTGGTGAGCGGCGGGGAGGTGGACGCGGCGACGCCGAGGTCGTCGTACCCGACCACGCGGACGTCGTCGGGCACCGAGCGGCCGTGCTTGGCGAGCACCGTCAGGGCGCCGACCGCCATGAGGTCGGACGCGACGAAGATGCCGTCCAGGTCGGGGTAGGCGGCCAGGAGCCGCTCGGCCGCGGCCGCGCCGCCCGCCGTCGTGAAGTCGCCGCGGGCCATCGCCTCGTCGGACAGGCCGGCGGCGTGCAGCGCGGAGCGCCACCCCGCGAGGCGGTCGACGCCCGCGGCCATGTCGAGCGGGCCGGCGATCGTGCCGATGCGCGTGCAGCCCGCGGCGATGAGGTGCTCGGTCGCCGTGCGGCCGCCGTGCTCGTTGTCCACGTCGACGTACGACATGCCCTCGGCCGCGGCCCACGGGCGGCCGACGAAGACGGTGGGCAGCCGCGAGTCGTGCAGCACGCGGTCGAGCGCGTCGTCGCGGTGGTGCGAGACGACGACGGCGCCGTCCACGTGCCGGTTGAGCAGGTAGCGCGTGGTCCGCTGGGTCTCCTCGCCGCGGCGGGCGATGAGCAGGACGAGCTGGATGTCCGTGGGGTCGAGCGCCTCGCTGATGCCCCGCAGCGTTCCCGCGAAGTACGGGTCGGAGAGCACGCGCTCGTCCGGCTCGGGCACCACGAGGGCGATCGAGTCGGTGCGCCGCGTGACGAGGCTGCGCGCCGCCCGGTTGGGCGTGTAGGCGAGCTCGGCGATCGCGGCGTCGACGGCCGCCTGCGCGGCCGGGCTCACCTTGAGGCCGCCGTTGATCGCGCGCGAGGCCGTCGAGCGCGAGACGCCCGCGCGCCGGGCGACCTCCTCGAGCGTCGGGGCGTGCGGCAGCCCGCGGGCCGCACCGCGGCCTCCGGGGGTCGACTGCGTGTCGGCCGTCATCCGCTGGACCTCTCCTCCCGCGGCAGCCCACCCTGGGCCGCCACCCTTGCGTACCACTCGCCCGAGGCCTTCACCGTCCGGGTCTGGGTGGTGAAGTCCACGTGGACGATGCCGAGCCGACGCGTGTACCCCCACGTCCACTCGAAACCGTCGAGCAGCGACCAGACGAAGAAGCCGCACACGTCCGCCCCCGCGGCGACGGCCTGCTGCATGGCCCGGACGGATACCTCGAGCGAGGCGCGCCGCTCGGGGTCGTCCACACGACCATCCGGCCCGACGACGTCATCGTAGGGCGCGCAGGTCCCGGTCACGGCCAGGGCGACGCCCGCGGGTCCGGTGAGCTCGGCGTGCAGGCGACGCAGGTGGTCGGCGAGGCCGGGCGAGCCGTCGTCGTGCACGCCGAGGACGTCGAGGCGGGCGCCGATCAGGGCGAGGTCGCCGTCACGCACCGGGGCGGCGGGCACGGGCGTCCCGCGGAAGACCGGGCCGAGCACGAGGTCGTCCCGCACACGGCCGACCGTCAGGGCCACGCGCGCGCCGGGGTCGCGCTCCCGCAGCAGGGCGGCGGCCGTGCCGTGCGCGAGGAGCAGGTGGTGCAGCGCGGCGGCCGCGGCGTCGGGCTCGCGGCGGCCGGGGGCGTGCGTGCCGTCGCCGTACCCGTGCAGGGCCGCGGCGGCGGGGTCGTGCACGGTCGTCCACACCGCGACGCGGTCGCCGAGGGCGTCGCGGACCGTTGCCGCGTACTCGGCGAACGCCGCGACCGTGTCGCGCGCCGCCCAGCCGCCGCGCTCCTCGAGCGCCTGGGGGAGGTCCCAGTGGTAGAGCGTCGGCCAGGGCTCGATGCCGGCGTCGAGCAGGTCGTCGACGAGCCGGCGGTAGTGGTCGAGCCCGGCCTGGTTGACCGCGCCGCCGTCGGGGCGCACGCGCGGCCAGGACACGGAGAAGCGGTAGGCGTCGAGGCCGAGGCCCGCGATCAGGGCGACGTCCTCGGCGGCGCGGAAGTAGCCGTCCGCGGCGACCTCGCCGTCGTGGTCCTCGGCGACGGCGCCGGGGACGCGGCAGAACGCGTCCCACACGGAGTCGGTGCGCCCCTCGAGGTGCGCGGCGCCCTCGGTCGGGAAGGCGGCGGTGGCGGCGCCCCAGACGAAGCCCGACGACAGCGGGAACGCTGCAGTCGTCATCGGTCCGTCCTGCCTCGCCGGGCACCGGCCACCGAGGCGTCCGGGCCGCTCACGCCCGCCCCGCCGTCGGGGAGGACGGCCGGGTGAGAGCGATCCCACCAGGCCGGACCATAGTGCTGTGTCGTGGGGCCGGGTGTCAACGGTGCCGCCGGCCCGCGCCGGCGATCATCGGGCGAGCCACGCCCGCCCCGCTTCCTGCTCGGCCTCGATCGCCGCGCGGACGGCGCCCGCCGCCGCCTGCTCCACCGCCGAGGCGAACAGCGCGATCGTGGACTTCAGCTCGCCGTCGACGACGACGTCCGTCCCGTTCTCGACCGGGGCGAGGTGGAGGCGGCCCGTGTAGCGGACCGGGGCGCCGACGATCTCGACGGCGATCGTGCCTCGCCGCTCGCCCGGGGCGTCGTCGGGCGAGGGGGCCTCCCACGCCTCGGCGTGCCGGATCTCGAGCGTCGACCCGACGAACCCGCGGAACTGGGGCGGGATGCCGTCGGTGGGCATGCTGCGGCGCGTGGTCACGGTGAAGTCCCGCGTCACGTCGCCGACGACGTCGACGTGCTGGGTCAGGGCGCCGGAGCTGCGGACCTTCTCCTCGACGAACGCCGGGTCGGCGAGCATGGCAGCGACCCGGTCGGCGTCGGCGTCGTAGTGCAGCGTCGCGCGTAGGTGCACGAGAGCCTCCAGTTCTGGTGTGACGAGGCTAACAAGCCGGGCCGGGTGCCGGGGCGGGACCGGGGCGGGACCGGGGCCACCTAGGCTTGCGCCGTGTCCACCCTCGGCGACCTCATCGCTCGGCACGGCGCCCTGCCCCCGCGGGACGTCGAGTGGCTGCACCTGCTCGTCGGCGACTGGCAGCTCGTCGCCGACCTCGCCTTCGCCGACCTCGTGCTGTGGCTCCCGGCGTCGGACGGCTCGTTCGTCGCGCTCGCCCAGGCGCGCCCCTCGACCGGCGCCACGGTGCACTACGACGACGTCGTGGGCTCGCGCGCCCCGGAGGGCCTGCGCCCGCAGCTCGAGCGGGCGATGGCCGACGTCGCGATCCAGCGCTCGCGCGAGCCGCGCTGGTTCGGCACCTACGCGGTGCGCGAGGAGGTCGTGCCGGTCGTGCACGACGGGCGCGCGATCGCGGTCCTGGCGCGCCAGACGAACCTCGGCGGCGTGCGCACGCCCAGCCGTCTCGAGCTCAACTACGTCGAGGCCGCGGACGACCTGTTCGGGATGATCTCCCGCGGGGAGTTCCCGTCGCCGGACTCGGCGACCGGACCCCGGCGGGGCGCCCCGCGCGTCGGCGACGGGCTCATCCGCCTCAACTCCGAGGGCGAGGTGCTCTACGCGAGCCCGAACGCCCTGTCCTGCTTCCACCGGCTCGGCGTACTCGGCTCGCTCGTGGGCGAGTCGCTCGCCGAGGTGACGACCGGGCTGCTCGACGAGGACTCCACCGTCGACGAGTCGCTGCCCCTGGTCGTCATGGGCCGGGCGCCGTGGCGCACCGAGATCGAGGCGCGCGGCGTGTGCATCTCGCTGCGTGCCGTCCCGCTGACCGAGCGCGGGCAGCGGACGGGCGCCGTGCTGCTGTGCCGGGACGTGTCCGAGCTGCGGCGCCGCGAGCGCGAGCTGCTCACCAAGGAGGCGACGATCCGGGAGATCCACCACCGGGTCAAGAACAACCTGCAGACCGTGGCCGCGCTGCTGCGGCTCCAGGCGCGGCGGATGCAGTCACCCGAGGCGCGCGCGGCGCTCGAGGAGGCGATGCGGCGCGTGTCGACGATCGCCCTCGTCCACGAGACGCTCTCGCAGGCGCTCGACGAGGCCGTCGACTTCGACGAGCTCGTGGACCGCTCGCTGCGCCTGGCGGCCGACGTCGCGTCGGCCGGCACGATCCCCGTCCGCACCGTGCGCACGGGCACGTTCGGCATGGTCCCGGCCGAGGGCGCGACGGCGCTCGCGCTCGTGCTCACCGAGCTCGTCACGAACGCGGTCGAGCACGGGCTCGCCGGCAGCGGGGGCGGCACGGTCGAGGTGATCGCGGAGCGCTCGGGCTCGCACCTGCGCACGGTCGTCGCGGACGACGGCGTGGGCGTGGACCCGGAGCGCGGGCCCATGAGCGGGCTCGGCACCCAGATCGTGGAGACCCTCGTGCGCAACGAGCTGCGCGGGTCGATCAGCTGGTCGCGGCGCGAGGCCGGCGGCACCCAGGTCGTGCTCGAGGTCGAGCTGCGCGAACGGCGCCGGGAGGGCTAGCCGCCCCCGGACGGACGTCGGCCCCGGGACCGCAGGGGGCGGATGGTCCCGGGGCCGACGGGTCGGGGCTAGCCGGCGCGACGCGCGCGGGCCGTGCGGCGCTTGAGAGCGCGGCGCTCGTCCTCGGAGAGGCCACCCCAGACGCCGGCGTCCTGGCCGGTGTCGAGGGCCCACTTGAGGCAGGTGTCGATGACCGGGCAGCGGTGGCACACGGCCTTCGCGTCCTCGATCTGCTGCAGCGCGGGGCCCGTGTTCCCGATCGGGAAGAACAGCTCGGGGTCCTCGTCGAGGCAGGCAGCGCGGTGGCGCCAGTCCATCAGGTTCAACTCCTCCAGACACACGTCTGGGCACGCCCCGGTGACGGGGTGCTCATCAGCGAGGGGATCCATAGGGAACGTCCTATGACTGCGAACAAGGGTCACACGGTTGCTTCTGGCTGCACAAGAGGTGTCGGGGGTGTTTCAGCCGTCCGGAGGTGAGGTTTTGGTCACATCGGTTCGAGGGGGTGACCAACGGCCTAGGCTCGGCCCGTGACCGGCAGCGGGACCCCGGACGAGGCGCACCCCACGCGGCCCCCACGGGCCCTCCGGGTCGCGCGCACCCTCGTCGTCGCCGAGGCGGTCGTCCTGGCCGCCGCGGCGGCGTGGTCCGTCGTCGACCTCGTCCGCGGCGTCGTGGGGAACCCCGCCACCGCGGTGTTCCTCGCGCTCTTCGCGCTCGGCGTCGCGTGGGTGCTCGTCGCCGCGGTGCGCGCGCTGCTGCGGGGCAGCCGGCGGGCGCGCGGGCCGGTCGTGACGTGGCAGCTGCTCCAGGCGGCGACGGGCGTGACGGTGCTCGGGGTGCGCGACACGCCCGCGCTGCTGCCGTGGTTCGCGGGCGTGGCGATCGCCGTGGCCGCCGCCGTGGTGGTGGCCGTGCTGACGCCGGCGGCCGTGCGGCACACCCTGGACGAGGGCGGCCACGACGGGTGATCCTGCGGCCGTGGTCGACCCGATCTCCGGAGCGGACCTGGCCGCCGTCGAGGCGCTGCTCGAGGCGGGGTTCGCCGGCCGCGTGCAGGTGCGCCTCGGCGAGGTCGTCGACGTCCTCGCGCTGCCGGGTCTGGTCTCCCGCGCCGACGGGCAGGTGACCGGCTACGTCGCCTACCGGGTGGGTGACGGCGAGGCGACCGGGTGGGTGACGGCGAGGCGGAGATCGCCGCACTCGTCGTCGCCGCGGGGGAGCGGCACGCCGGGACGGGCACCGCGCTCGTCGAGGCCGTCGCCCGCGTCGCGGGCGACGCGGGGGCGCGGCGGCTCCGGCTGGTGACGACGAACGACAACGGTTGCGGTTCTACCAGCGCCGCGGCTTCCGGCTCGCCGAGCTGCACGTCGGCGCGGTGGACGAGGCCCGGCGGCTCAAGCCCACCATCCCCACGATCGGGGACCACGGCATCCCGCTCCGCGACGAGCTCGTGCTCGAGCGGCCCCTGACCTGAGGCCCGTCACGGCAGGGCCACCTGCACGGGCGTCACCGCTCCGCGCACGACGACGACGCCGCGCCCCGGGTGGCGGGGCCGGACGGGGTCGGTGGCCGCGGCCAGGTCGACGCCGGCGACGTCGGCCGAGCCGGGCTCCGCGGGCGCGAGCAGGACGACCGTCGCGCACTGACGCAGCGCGGCGAGCACGCCCCGGTAGGCGGTCGCGGCGCGGTCGGTCCGGCAGGCCGCGAGCACCGCGGGCGCCGACGCGTCGCCCGCCTCGGCCGCGAGGACCCAGTCGGCGAGCAGGTCGTCGAGCTCGGGGCTCGCCCGCGCGACGACGTCGAGGTCGTCCACGACGACGGCCGCCGGTGGCCGGCCCCGGAGCGCGGCGAGCGCGTCGCGCCCCGAGCGCGCGACCCGGGGGTCGGCGGCGAGCGGCCCGTCCGCCGCGACGACGAGCACGTCGGCCGGGGCGCTCCGGGCCGACCCGGCCGTCAGCACCGCGAGCGCGGTCGACCGCCCCGCGCCCGCGGGACCGACCACGAGCACGCCGGGCCGCGCGTCGACGGCCACGGGCGCGCCGTCGTCGCCGCCGACGCCGAGGACCAGGCGTCCGGGCGGCGCCGGCGCCAGGGTGGCGAGCGACACCCGCTCCGGGAGCGGCACGAGCCGCAGCGGCGAGGGCGCCGGCGCGCCGTCCGGCGGCACGGGCAGCGGCTGGGCGAGGGGCAGGGCGACGTGGCACCGCGTGGCGCCCTGCCACACGCCGCGGCCGGGCACCGACCGGCCGCCCAGCTCGCGCGGGACGCCGAGCGCGGCGTCGTCCACCGGGTCGGCGACCGGGAGCGCCAGCCGGGCCGCGGCGAGGGGGAGGTACCGCTGCACGTCCCGCGGGTGGCCGGTGAGCACGACGCCGAGCGCGCACCGCCCCGCGGCGCGCGCCACCCGCTCGAGAAGGCCGTCGCCCGCACCCCGCGGGAGCCCGGTCAGCGCCTCGTCCGCCGCCGCGGCGTCGTCGACCACGAGCAGCGCGGGCGGCGCGGTCGGCGGGCGGTCCGTGAGCAGGGCGAGGAGGCGGGCGAGCCGGCGCGGGTCGTCAAGGCCGACGACGGTGCCCAGGCACGGGTGCGCGGCGAGCGCCCCGTCGGGCAGGCCGACCGCGTGCACCTCGCGGCCGGCGGCCAGGGCCGCGGTGGCCGCGCGCAGGGCCGCCGTCGTCCGGCCCGACCGGCCGCGGCCGGCCACGACGAGCGCCCCGCGGCCCGGCCAGGTGAGCAGGCCGCGCCCCCGGGCGCCGGGCGGGTCGGTCAGGCCGAGGACGAGCGCGCCGTCGGCCAGGGGCGGCACGTCGGTCACGCGCTCGGGCAGGGGCGGCGACCACAGCGGCTCGGGGCGTGCGCCCCAGGCGGCTGCCGCGACCCGGGCGAGCCGCTCGGCGTGCCCCTCGGCAGGGGCGGGGCCGGCGACGCCGGTGCCGAACGCCGCCCAGGGCAGCGCGCGCCGCACGGGCGGGGTCGGTGCGGGGGCGAGCGCCGGCCACACGCACTGCACGAGCCGGGGGCGGCCGCCCGCGCCCCGGACGATCGCGCGGCCCGGCAGGTGCGCCGGGATCGCGGCGGCGTCGGGCACGTCGACGACGTCCGCGGAGTCGGCGGGCTCGGTCACCCGCAGGCAGACCCGCAGCGCGAGGTTCGCGCGCATCTGCGCGGTGACCGCCCCGCCCGGGCGCTGCGTGGCGAGGACGAGGTGCATGCCGAGCGACCGCCCCTGCGCCGCGAGCCGGACCAGCGCGGGCACGAAGTCCGGCAGGTCCTCGGCGAGCGCGCGGAACTCGTCGACCACGACGAGCAGGCGTGGCAGCGCGTGGGGGGTGCCGCGCAGCTGCGCGACGTCGGTGGCCCCGACCGCGTCGAGCACGGCCTCGCGGCGGCGCAGCTCCGCGCCGAGCGCCTCGAGGGCGCGGACGGCGGCCTGCGGGTCGAGGTCGCTCACGGCCCCGACGACGTGCGGCAGCGCCCGGCACGGCCGCAGGCCCGCGCCGCCCTTGAAGTCGAGCAGGACGAGCGCGAGCTCCGCGGGCGGGTGGCGCAGCGCGAGCCCGAGGACGAGGGCCTGCAGCATCTCGGACTTGCCCGCGCCCGTGGTGCCCGCGACGAGCGCGTGGGGGCCGTCCTCGACGAGGTCGACCCAGGCCGGGACCACGCCGCCCGGGGCGGCGGCGAGCCCCAGCGGCACGCGCAGACCAGGCTCCGACGAGGACCACGCGGCGGCCACGGTCGCGGCGTCGGCGGGCAGGCCGACGTCGGCGGGGCTCACGAGCGCGGGCAGGTCCTCCGCCGCGGCGGCCAGAGCAGCGTCCCGCGCCGCCACGCGCCGGGCGTGCGTCTCCGCCCAGGCGGGGCCGGCCACGGGCGCCTCCACCGTGCGCCGCCCGCCCGGGCCGCGGAGCACCCCGGCCGACGCGTCGAGCACCCACGAGCACCAGGGCGGCGCCTCGTCGGCGAGCACGACGACGGCGCACCGCTCGTCCCGGCGCAGCCACCACCGCTCGAGCGCGCTCCGCCACGGCCCTGGTCCGTCCGCGACGACGAGGTGCGGGCCGGGCACGTCGAGCGCCCCCGGGCACGCGGCGACCCGCGCGGCGACCCGGGCCGTGGCCTCCCCGCCGAGGCGGCCCGCGAGCCACCGCGCCCAGGACCACGGCGCCGGGTCCTCGGCGAGCAGGGACAGCTGCACCTCCCGGTCGAGCAGCGCGGCCCCCACCAGGGCGCGGGCGACCGCGCGCCGCTGCTCGGCCGGGCCGACCACGGCCAGCCCGGCGAGGGCGAGCGGCCACCACACGGGCGGGCCGGCGGCCTGCCCGGAGGCGAGCAGGACCGAGGCGGCCGCGGCGTCGGGCCCGAGGTCGTCGTGGGCGGGCCGACGGCGCCTCCGTCGTTCCCGCAGGCGCCGGACCGCGGCGGGGGCCGCCGTCGCGACGGGACCGGCGAGCGCGACCGCGAGGAACACCGCGCTGCGGGTGGCGGCGGCGAGGGCGACGCCCGTGACGACCGGGACGGCGAGGGTGGCAGCGCGCGTCCCGGCGTCGGACGGGGCCGGGGCGGGCTCGGGGTCCGGGCCGGCGCGCAGGTCGGCGGCGCGGCGGACCTCCAGGACCGTGTCGCCGACCCGCAGGCGCGCGCCGACCCGTACCCGGCGCCGCCGCACCCGCCGCCACCGGCCCCGGCGCAGCACACGCGTCCCGTTCGCCGAGGTGTCGCGCGCGACGAGCCGCCCGGACAGGGTCAGGTGCCGCCGGGACACCGCCCGGTCGGTCAGGCGGAGGTCGGCCGCGGGCGAGCGACCGACGAGCAGTCCGCCGGGGCCGGGCGCCGCGACCGCTCCCGCGTCGGGCCCGGTGACGACGGCGAGGTGCCACGGGGCGTGGGCGGCCCGCTCCGCGGCCGACCCGGGCGAGGCGGTCGGCTCCGCGGCCGAGCCCGCCGACGGGGCCGGCGCGACGTGGCTGCCCGGCCGCCACGGCGCGATCCCGGCGACCTGCGCGTCGGCGAGCGGGACGCCGTCGGCGACCAGCGGGCCCGCGGCCGCCGGGCCGAGGAGGTCGCCGAGCGCCGCGCGGCACTCGGCGAGCGTCGCGCCGGGCGTCGCCTCGGCGTCGCCGGTCGGCAGGGAGAAGCGCACGGCGGGAGCATGGCGACGGCCCGGGCCCGCCTCGTGGGCGGACCCGGGCCGTCTGGGGACGCGGTGCCGTCAACAGCGCCCCGGGACTACTCGACGGCCAGCGCCTCCACCGGCGACGTGCGCACGGCGCTGCGCGCCGGCAGCACCGAGGCGAGCAGGCCCGCCGCGACCGCGACCGCGAGCACCAGGGCGAGGTCGCGCCAGGGGAGCGCCAGCGAGACGGCGCCTGCGCCGCGCAGCGTGGTGAGCGCGCCCGCGAACCCGTAGCCGACGCCGAGCACCGAGCCGAGCACCGCCCCGACCCCGGCGATGAGCACGCCCTCGACCGCGAGCGAGGCCCGCAGCTGGCCGCGGGACATGCCGATCGCACGCAGCGTCGCCGACTCGCGGCGCCGCTCGATGACGGAGAGCGACAGCGTGTTCGCCACGCCGATGAGGGCGATGACGACCGCCGCGGCGAGCAGGCCCACGACGACCGCGAGCATCGTGTTGATGACCTGCTCGTAGGTGACCCGCTCGAGCGCCGCGCCGAGCACGAGCACCGGCAGCTCGGCGAGCTCGGCCTGCACCTCGTCCATCGTGGACACGAGGTCGGCGCCGTCGTCGAACCGCAGCCACGCCTCGTTGACGGGCATCTGCACGTCCATCCGCTCGAGCGTGGCCGGCGTGACGATCATGCCGCCCGGGAAGTCCGTCACGACGACCTCGAGGGCGACGGACGGCGTGCCCTCTGCGTCGAGGCGCACCTCGAGCGTGTCGCCGGTGACGACACCCGCGTCGCGGGCGGCCGCCTCCCCGACGACGACGGTGCCGTCCGCGAGCCCGTCCGCATGGGCGGGGGCGAGCAGCGCGTCGCGCGCCGCCTCGGGCGAGATCGAGCGCAGCTGCTCGTAGCCGAGCCGGTCACCCGACCGCCACTCCACGCCCACCGTGTGCATCGTGGCCACCGCCGCGACGCCGTCGATCGTGGCCAGGCGCTCGACGAGGTCCGGGGTGAGCGCCGGGTCCGGGTCGCTGACGCCCGGCGCGAGCGTCTGGTCGACGACGAGCGCGTCGACCGGGAACTGTGCGGTGAGCTCGTTCTCGAGCGTGGCCCGCGTGCTCGCGGCGCCGGTGCTCATCATCGTGACGAGCGTGACGCCGATGAGCAGCGCGGCACTCGTGGCGGACGTGCGGCGCGGGTTGCGCAGCGTGTTCGCCGCGGCCAGGCGCGCGGCCGCGCCGGTCCCGGCGAGCGGCCGGCCGATGAGCGCGACCACGCGTGGCACCCACAGCACGGCGCCGACGAGGACGCCGACGAAGGACAGCGTCCCGCCGAGCACGCCGACCGGCAGGGCGATCATCGGCCCCGCGTCGGTGCCGGCGAGCAGGATGCCGTACGCGAGCAGCCCGAAGCCGCCCACGGTGAGCAGGCCGGCCAGGACGACGCGGCCGAGACCGGCACGGCCCCGGAGCACGGGGGCGTCCGCGGGTCGCAGCGCGGCGAGCGGTGCGACCCGGGTGGCGGCGCGGGCGGGTGCCAGCGCGGCCACGAGCGTCACGACCGCGCCCACGAGGACCGGCACGACGAGGACGGACCACGTCAGCGGGAGCGCGTCGGGCAGCGGCACGTCCGGGTTGGCCCGGCCGAGCACGGTGAGCGTGCCCTGCGCGAGACCGAGCCCGGCGAGGACGCCGGCCAGCGAGGCCGCGACGCCGAGCAGCGTCGCCTCCACGAGGACGGACCGGCGTACCTGCCGCTTGTCCGCGCCCACGCAGCGCAGCAGCGCGAGCGTGCGGGTGCGCTGCGCGACGAGCACCTGGAAGGTGTTCGCCACGACGAGCGCGGCCACGACGAGGGCGACCGCGGCGAACGCCAGCACGACGGCGGTCAGCGCCTGGCTGTCGCCCGTGAGCTCGGCGGTGATCTGGGCCGCGCGCTCGTCCTTGGTCTGGACGGAGGCCTCGGGCAGCGCGTCGCGCAGCCGCGCGCGGACGGTCTCGAGGTCGGCGCCGTCGTCGAGGACGAGCGCGACCGACTCGTACGCGGGCGCGGCTCCGTCGGTGTCCTCGGCGAACCAGCGCAACGCGTCCTGGGCGTGCACGATGGCGGCGCCCTCGGTCTGCACGAAGGCCCGGCCGGCGTCCGCGGTGGTGCCGACGACGGCGAACGGCTCGGCCTGCGGCCGGACGGTGTCGTCCTCCTCGTCCCACAGGTAGCGGATGACGGACACCTCGTCGCCGACCCCGACGCCGAGGCGCTCGGCGAGCGGGCCGGGCAGCGCGACCTCGCCCGGCGCCTCCGGGTACCGACCGGCCGTGAGGGTCTGGGCCTCGAGCCGGTCGTCGCTCGCGCGCACGGTGAACTCGGGGTACGCGCTCTCGCCGCCCGAGGCGACCTCCGCCCAGAGCGACAACCGCCCGTCGGCCGCGGCGACGCCCTCGGTGGCGCGGACCGTGGCGAGCTCCACGTCGGTCAGCGGCTCCTGTCGGACGACGAGGTCGGCCTGGGCGAGGGAGCCGGAGACGGCGTCGTACGCGGTGCGCGTGAAGACACCACCGGCGGCGAGCGTCGCGGCGACGAACGCGGTGCCGATGAGGATCGCGATGCCCGCCGACACGAGGCGCGGCAGGCTCCGGCGCATCTGCGCCAGGGTGACTCGGATCATCGGACGGTCACCTCGTCGAGCGTGCGCAGGGCGTCGAGGCCGGCGAGGACGGACTCGGGCGTCGGGTCGCTGATCTCGCCCGCGATCCGGCCGTCCGCGATGAGCACGACGCGGTCCGCGTACGCCGCGGCCGACGGGTCGTGCGTGACCATGATCACCGTGCGGCCGAGCTCGCGGACCGAGCGGCGCAGGAAGCTGAGCACCTGGGCGCCCGCGCGCGAGTCGAGGTTGCCGGTCGGCTCGTCGGCGAACACCACGTCGGGCTTGGCGACGAGCGCGCGGGCGATCGCGACGCGCTGCTGCTGGCCGCCGGACAGCTCGCTGGGACGGTGGTCGAGGCGGTCGCCGAGCGCGAGCGTGGACACGAGCGTGTCGAACCAGTCGCGGTCGAGCCGGCGGCCGGCCAGGTCGAGCGGGAGCACGATGTTCTGCTCGGCGGTGAACATCGGCAGCAGGTTGAACGACTGGAACACGAAGCCGACCCGGTCGCGGCGCAGCCGGGTCAGGGCGCGGTCGTCGAGCGACGTGATGTCGACGTCGCCGATCCACGCCTGGCCGCGCGTGGCCGAGTCGAGGCCCGCGAGCAGGTGCATGAGCGTCGACTTGCCCGAGCCGGACGGGCCCATGATCGCGGTGAACGACCCGGGCGCGACGTCCATGTCGGCGTCGACGAGCGCCTGCACGGCGGCCGGTCCGCTGCCGTAGACCTTGGTCAGGCCGCGGGCGCGGACGGCGGGCGGCGCGGTCGTCGGCGCCGGGGGGTGGGGGGCGGACGTCGTCATGGTGGATCTCCTCTCGGTACGCCCCGACGCTACGGACGGGTGCGCCGCCGGGCGTCGCGCCCCGGCATGGGATCCGCCGGCGCGGGGTCATCCCGTGGGGGGACTCCGCGCGGGGGCGCGCTACGAGCCCGGGGTGACGAGGCCGCTCTCGTAGGCGACGACGACGGCCTGCACCCGGTCGCGCGCGCCCAGCTTGGCGAGCACGCGCCCGACGTGCGTCTTCACCGTCGCCTCCGCGACGAACAGGTCGGCTGCGATCTCGGTGTTCGACCGGCCGCGGGCCATGAGGACGAGGACCTCGCGCTCGCGGTCGGTGAGCTCGTCGAGCCCGGGGTGCGTGGGCCGCTCCTGCAGGTCCGGCAGCGACGTGACCAGCCGCTCGAGCAGGCGCCGGGTCGCCGAGGGGGCGATGACCGCGTCGCCCGCGTGCACGGTCCGGATCGCGGCGAGCATCTCCTCCGGCGGGGCGTCCTTGAGCAGGAACCCGCTCGCGCCCGCCTTGATCGCCTGGAGCACGTACTCGTCGAGGTCGAACGTGGTGAGCACGATGACCTTGGGCGGCGCCGGTCGGCCCGCGGGGCCGGGGCCGGGCGCGGTGAGCCGGGCGGTCGCGGCCAGGCCGTCGAGCTCGGGCATGCGCACGTCCATGAGGACGACGTCGGTGGCGACCACGGCCAGGCGCTGCAGCGCCTCGCGGCCGTTGCCCGCCTCGAGGACCACCTCCAGGTCGGGCTGCGAGTCGATGACCATCCGGAAGCCCGCGCGCACGAGCTGCTGGTCGTCGACGAGCGCGACGCGGATCGGTCGGTCGGACCCGGGCTGGGTCTCGGTCACGGGGTGTCCTCCTGACGCAGGGGCGGGATGGGGATCTCGGCGCGGACGCGGTAGCCGCCGCCCGGCCGCGGGCCGACGGTGAGGCTGCCGCCGAGCATGACGGCGCGCTCGCGCATGCCCAGGACGCCGTGGCCGCGCCCGTCGGACTCGGCGGCGGCGCCGCGCCCGTCGTCGGACACCTCGAGCACGAGGGAGGCGGCCGCCCACTGGAGGAGGACGGTCACGGTGACCGACGGGCCGGCGTGCTTGAGCACGTTGGTCAGGGACTCCTGGCAGATCCGGTACACGGCCAGGCCGGTGCCGGGCGGGAGCAGGCGCGGGGTGCCCATGCGGACCAGCGACGCGCGCACGCCGCTCTCGCGCACCTGGGCGACGAGGGTGGCGATGTCGTCGACGCCGGGCTGCGGGGTCAGGCCGCCGGACGCGCTCGGCGACGCGGCCTGGGCCGCCCCGTCCGCGGCAGGGGAGGCCCCGCCGGTCCCGCCGGCCCCTGGGGCAGGCGCGGGCTCGGGCGTCGTCGGGCGCAGCACGCCGAGCAGGCGGCGCATGTCCGTGAGCGCGGCGCGGCCGGTCTCGGCGATGGTCGTCAGGGCGCGCGTCGCGGCGGCCGGGTCGGACTGCGCGGCGTACCGGCCGCCGTCGGCCTGGGCGATGATCACCGAGAGGGAGTGGGCGACGATGTCGTGCATCTCGCGCGCGATGCGGGCCCGCTCCGCGGCCGTGGCGATCTGGGCCTGCTGGTCGCGCTCGATCTCCAGGCGCCTCGCGCGGTCGACGAGCGCGTCGATGGCCACGCGCCGGGACCGGCGCACGAGCGCGACCGCGAACACCGTCACGCACAGCAGGGCCACGACGAACCCGAGGAACGCGGCGTCGGTGGCGCCGTAGCCGTCCATGCCGATGGTGAGCGCGAACAGCGCCGAGCCGACGAGGCTGCCGGCCGCGGCCGTGCGGTAGGCCCACTGCGGGCCGTGCACGGTGACCGAGTAGAGCGAGACGAGGACGAGCAGGTCCGCGGGCAGGATCAGCGGGATGCCCACGAGCATGTGCGCGAGGGCCACCGAGAAGACCGCGACCGCGGACGCCGTCGGGCGCACGCGCCGCCAGGCGAGCGGCACGACCATGGCCAGCGACCACAGGCTCAGGGCGGGCCCGCCGTAGAAGCCGAGGAGCGTGCTCGCGGCCGGGACGACGATCAGGCCGAGCACGGCCGTGCCGGTGGCGTCGACGGCGAGGCGCCGCGTGTCGCTCCACGCCCCCACGCGCTCCCACCACCGCACCCGACCAGCGTAGGTGCGCGGGCGCCCCGCTCCGTCCGCCCGTCGGCCCACGTCCGTGGCGGCTCGTCCGACCGGGGCATGACGCCGCGGCGTGCGCCACACCGACGGTGACGGGGCTGCCCGCCGCGGGGTGGCCCTGTGGCAGCATGGGCGCATGACGCGGGTCCTGCTGGTCGAGGATGACCCCACCATTGCCGAACCGTTGGCCCGTGCCCTGGGGCGCGAGGGGTACGACGTCCTGGTGCAAAACACGGGTCAAGGCGGCATCGACAACGCCCCCTCCGTGGACCTCGTGATCCTCGATCTCGGGCTGCCCGACATGGACGGCCTGGACGTGGCCCGCTGGATCCGCAGCCACGGCCTGGCGACCCCGGTCCTCGTGCTCACCGCGCGCGCCGACGAGGTGGACCTCGTCGTCGGGCTCGACGCGGGCGCGGACGACTACGTGACCAAGCCGTTCCGCCTCGCCGAGCTCCTCGCCCGGGTGCGCGCGCTGCTGCGCCGCAGCCAGGCCGACGGCGGCGAGGAGGAGGAGCTGCGCGCGCAGGACGTGCGCATGGACCTCGCGGCGCACCGCGCCTTCCAGGGCGACCGCGAGCTGCACCTGACCGCCAAGGAGTTCGAGCTGCTGCGCGTGCTCGTGCGCGAGGCGGGGTCGGTGGTCTCCCGCGAGCAGCTCATGCGCGAGGTCTGGGACTCCGACCCGACCGGGTCGACCAAGACGCTCGACATGCACGTGTCGTGGCTGCGCCGCAAGCTCGGCGACGACGCCGGCGACCCCCGCTACATCTCCACGGTGCGGGGGATGGGCTTCCGGTTCGAGTCCCGCTGACCGGCTGAGCGGCTGCCGTGCGCCGGCGCGTCCTCCAGGCGACCATCGCGGCGGTCACGGTCGCGGTGGTGCTGCTGGGCATCCCGCTCGCCTTCTACGGCGCGCGCCTCATCCGTGACACCGAGGTGCGCCACCTCGTCGACGCCGCGAACGCGCTCGGCCGTCAGGTCGAGGCGCGCATCGTCACCGACCGGCCGCTCACGCCCGAGATGCTCGCCCCGTACGTGGGCGGCGAGGACGGCCAGCTGCCCGTGTCGGTGTCGGTGACCGGCCCCGACGGGACGCACATCCAGGCGGGCACGCCGATCGAGGGGCAGTCGCACACCACCGTCGTCAACACCGACTCCGGCGGCGTCGTCATCATGTCCATCTCCTACTGGGACGTCGTGTGGCGGACCGTGCGGACGGTCGCGCTCGTCGTCGTCGCCGCGACCGTGGCGTTCGCCGCGGGCATCGCGATGGCGCTGTGGCAGGCCCGCCGGCTCGCGGCCCCGCTCGTGTACCTCGCGGCGAGCGCCGAGCAGCTCGGCTCGGGCCAGGTGCGCCCGCGGCTCGAGGCGTCCGGCGTGGAGGAGATCGACCTCGTCGCCGCGGAGCTCGTCCGCTCGGCGGACCGGCTCGCGGGCCGGCTGGCCGCCGAGCGCCAGTTCGCGAGCGACGCCTCCCACCAGCTGCGCACGCCGCTGACCGCGCTGTCCATGCGGCTCGAGGAGATCGTCGAGGCGTCGGACTCGGAGGAGGTGCGCCAGGAGGCGCAGGTCGCGCTCGAGCAGGTGGAGCGGCTGGTGACGGTCGTCGACGACCTGCTCTCCCGCTCGCGCCGGGCGAACGGCGGGACGACCGAGGCCGTGCACCTCGCGGACGTGCTCGACCAGCAGCGCGAGGAGTGGGAGCCGACGTTCCGCCGGGCGGGGCGGCGCCTCGTCGTCGAGCCGCCCACCGAGGTGGTGTCCGTGCTGGCCACGCCGGGCCCGCTCGCCCAGGTGCTCGCGACGCTCATCGAGAACTCGCTCAAGCACGGCGGCGGCACGACGACCGTGCGCTCCCGTCCCTCCGGCTCGAGCGCCGTCGTCATCGAGGTCGCCGACGAGGGGCCGGGCGTGCCCGACGACCTCGCGCCGCGGATCTTCGAGCGCGAGGTCACGTCGGGCCGCGGGACGGGCCTGGGGCTGGCCCTCGCGCGCGACCTCGTGGCGGCCGACGGCGGCCGGCTCGAGCTCGCCCAGCGCCGCCCGCCGGTGTTCGCGGTGTTCCTCGCGGCCGTGCCGCGCTCGCTCGACCCGGACGTCGTGCTGCCGCGCGGGTCGCTCGTGTCACCCCGCCGCGGGCGTCGTCGCGGTCCGCGGCGCTGAGCCGTCGCCCGAGGCGTCACCCGCGTGCCCGGCGTCGCCGGAGGAGCCCCCGGCGTCGGGCGCGCGCGTGCCCGTGAAGACGAACGAGCGGTAGGCGAGGTAGCGGAAGACCGTGCCGAGGGCGAGGCCCACGACGTTCGCCGCGATGTTGTCCGCGAGGGGCGAGGTCAGGCCGAGCAGGTAGTGGGAGAAGGCGAGGCAGCCGACGGCGATGACCATCCCGATGACGTTCGCGACCGCGAACGCGACGAACTCGCGCGCCCGGTTGCCGGTGCGTCGCTCGGCGAACGTCCAGTAGCGGTTGCCCAGCCACGCGACGACGGTGGCCACCGCGACCGAGACGACCTTCGCCGTGAGCGGCTTGTGGCCGAGGACCTCGCCCGGCCCGAAGCGGAGCAGGTTGAACAGGCCGGCGTCCACGACGAACGCCAGGCCGCCGACGGAGCCGAAGCGCACCAGCTCCCAGAACCGCGCCCGCACCCGGCCAGGGTAGACCGCGCGAGGTCGGGATCCGGGTCGCGTGTCCGCCCGGCGGTCGGCGCCCGGACGGCGCCGGGCGGGTTGTTACGCTCGCCGGTCATGACGTCGGTCGTCGCGGTCGTGGGTGGCGGACAGCTCGCCCGGATGATGGCGCCGGCCGCGACGGCGCTCGGGGTGCACCTGCGGGTGCTCGTCGAGGCGCCCGACGCCGCGGCCGCCCGGGTGGTCCCGGACGCGCCCGTCGGCCACGCCTCCTCGCCCGACGACGTGGCGCGTCTCGTCGCAGGCCCGCCCGCCGCGGACGTGCTCACCTTCGAGCACGAGCACGTGCCCGCGGACGTGCTGGCGCGCGTGCTGGCCGACGGCGTGCCCGTCCGCCCGGCGCCCGAGGCGCTGCGCCACGCGCAGGACAAGGTCGTCATGCGGCGCCGGCTGGCGGGGCTCGGCGTGCCCGTGCCGCGCTGGGCGCCCGTGGCGGAGGTCGCCGACCTCGAGCGGTTCCTCGCCGAGGCCGGGGGCACCGCCGTCGTGAAGACCGCGCGCGGCGGGTACGACGGCAAGGGCGTGCGGGTGGTCACCGGCGCGGACGAGGTCGTCGACTGGCTCGCGGCGGCCGCCGACGGCGGGCCCGACGTGCTCGTCGAGGAGCGCGTGCCGTTCGTGCGTGAGCTCGCGGTGCTGCTGGCCCGCCGCCCCTCGGGCGAGGTGCGCTGCTGGCCGGTGGTCGAGACGGTGCAGCGCGACGGCGTGTGCGCCGAGGTGGTCGCCCCGGCGCCCGGCCTGGACCCCGCCGTCGCGCGCGCGGCCGTGGACGCCGCGGTGCGGGTCGCCGAGGGGCTCGACGTCACCGGTGTGCTCGCGGTGGAGATGTTCGAGGTGGCCGGCGCCGACGGCGCACCGGGCGGGGTGCTCGTCAACGAGCTCGCGATGCGCCCGCACAACTCCGGCCACTGGACGATCGACGGCGCCGTGACGAGCCAGTTCGAGCAGCACCTGCGCGCGGTGCTCGACCTGCCGCTCGGCGACCCGTCCGCGCGCGACCCGTGGACCGTCATGGTCAACGTGCTCGGCAGCACGCACGAGCGCCTCACCGACGCGCTCCCGGCCGTGCTCGCCGCCGACCCGGGCGTGCGCGTGCACCTGTACGGCAAACAGATCCGGCCCGGCCGCAAGCTCGGCCACGTGACGGTGACGGGGGAGGACCTCGACGCGTTGCGGGCGCGGGCCCGAGCGGCCGCCGCGAGGCTGCAGGGCGCGGGATGATGACCGGGTCCAGCGAAGGGAGCAGCGCGATGGCAGGACCGCTCGTCGGCGTGATCATGGGCTCGGACTCCGACTGGCCCGTGATGGAGGGCGCCGCGACGGCGCTCGCGGAGTTCGACGTGCCGTACGAGGTCGACGTCGTCTCGGCGCACCGCATGCCCGAGGACATGCTGGGGTACGGCAGGTCGGCGGCCGACCGCGGGCTGCGCGTGATCATCGCCGGGGCCGGCGGTGCCGCGCACCTGCCGGGCATGGTCGCGTCCGTGACGCCGCTGCCGGTCATCGGCGTGCCCGTGCCGCTCGCGCACCTGGACGGCCTGGACTCGCTGCTGTCGATCGTGCAGATGCCCGCGGGCGTGCCGGTGGCCACGGTGGGCGTGGGCGGCGCGCGCAACGCGGGGCTGCTCGCGGTCCGGATCCTCGCCTCCGGCGCCGACGACGCCGCGGCGGCCCTGCGCGCCCGGGTCGCGGAGTTCCAGGCGGACCTGCGCGCGACGGCCGTCGCGAAGGGCGAGCGCCTGCGCGGGCGCGTCTCGGGGGAGCGCCGCACCGGCTTCACCGCCTGAGGCCGCCGGTCCCGGGGCGTCCCGGCGGGCGATCACGGCCCGCGGCGCATATGGTCACGGAATGGTAACGACGGCTGAGGGCACCCCGGCGGTCCGCGCGCACGACCCGCCGCGCCCGACGACGCCGCCCGCCGCGGCGACGGGCGGCCGCCTGCACGCGCTCGACGGGCTGCGCTTCCTCGCGGCCGCAGGCGTCGTGCTCTACCACCTCGCCGGACGGGACCTGGACGTGTGGCGGACCGGCGGCGCCGACCTGTTCCCCAAGCTCGGGCAGGGCCTCGTCTACATGAGGGTCGCGCCCGAGCTGTTCTTCGTCGTCAGCGGGTTCGCGATCCTGTGGACCGCGTGGGGGCGGAGCGTGCCCCAGGTCGTCGCCTCCCGGCTCGCCCGCGTCTACCCGGCGTACTGGGCGGCGCTCGCGCTCACGACGCTGCTCTTCGTCGCCGTCTGGCCGCAGGGCCGCGACCTCGGCGCCGGGCAGGTCGCCACGAACGCGACGCTGCTGCAGGAGCCGCTCGGGGTGGCCCACGTCGACAGCGTCTACTGGACGCTCTGGACCGAGCTGCGCTTCTACGCCATCGTCACGATCTTCGTCGCGGTGGGCATCACCCGGCGGCGCGTCCTCGCGCTGGCCGCGCTGTGGCCGGTGGTCGCGGTCGTCGTCGGGCGGCTGGGGCCGGGCTTCTGGCCCGAGGCGCTGCTCAGCCGCCACGCCCCGTACTTCGCGGGCGGGATGCTCCTGTTCCTCGTGTTCCGCTCCGGCCACGCGTGGCTGCCGTGGCTGCTCGTCGCGACGAACGCGGGGCTGGCGCTGTGGACGAGCCTGCCGCTCCAGCTGCGGGCGGTGCGCGCGCACACCGGCTTCGAGGCCGACCCGGCGCTCATGGGCGCGGCGATCGTCGCGTGCTTCGCCGTCGTCGCGCTCACCGCGCTGAGCCCCGTGCGCCGGCTGCGCTGGGGGTTCCTCGCGGGCCTGGGCGCCCTGACCTACCCCCTCTACCTCGTGCACCAGATGTGGGGCCGGTGGGTCATCGACCGCCTGCGCGACGACCACCCGCCCGGCGTCGTCGTCGCGGTCGCGCTCGCCGTCGCCGTGCACCGGCTCGTCGAGCGGCCCAGCAACCGGCCCGTGCGACGGTGGCTCGAGCGAGTGCTCACCCGCGCGTGGGAGGGCATGGCCGGTCGGCTGCGCCCGCGCGTCGGGCCGCGCACCGGGTCGCGGGTCGGGCAGGCGTAGGGCGCTCAGCCCTGGGGGATGCCGCCCACGACGCTCCCGGGTGGGAAGGTGCCCTCGACGACCTGCTGCCAGAACGCCGGTGCGGCCGCCTCGTCGATGAGCACCGTCGAGCCGACGTTGCCCGGGCGGTAGTCGAGGCTCGCGAGCGGCGGGACGCCGCGCACGCCCTCCGGGCCGGTGGCGGCACGGAACGCCAGGGCGAGGCGACCCATGTCGACGATGCCGGTGCCCTCGGAGACCTTGAGCGCACCCAGGCCGGTGCGGATGAGGCTCACCTGCCGCGTGGGCTGCCACAGGAGCGAGGGGTCCACGACCGTGGACGCGACGGACTGGATGAGCTGCTGCTGGCGGCGGCCGCGGCCGATGTCGCCCTCGTGGTCCGCCTTGCGCATGCGGGCGAACGCCAGCGCCTCGGGCGAGCCGACGGTGCGGCAGCCCGGGGCCTCCCAGACCATGCCCGACTCCGGGTCGTCGACCGGGAAGGTGACCTTGTTGACGTTCGGGTCCATGCACAGCTCGACCCCGCCGATGGCGTCGACGATCTGCGCGACGCCGCCCAGGCCGATCTCGGCGTAGTGGTCGACGTGGATGCCCGTCAGGCCCTCGACCGTCTGCACCAGGAGCCCCGCGCCACCGAAGGTGTAGGCCGCGTTGAGCTTGTTCGGCCCGTAGCCGGGGATGTCGACGTAGGTGTCGCGCGGGAGGCTGATGAGCGCCGTCGGTCCGGACTCCGGCACGTGCAGCAGCATCACCGTGTCGGTGCGCGCGCCCTCCGTCCCGTCCGGCGGCAGGCCGCCGGCCTCGCCGCGCACGTCCGAGCCCGCGAGCAGGTACGTGGTGCCCGGCGTGGTGTCGGGCGTGCCCGACAGCGCGGCGACGTGCTGGATGCGGCCGTTGGCCCAGATGAGCAGGCCGAGCGGCCACGCGATCACCAGCGCCAGGACGACGACGAGCAGCCCGCCGACGACGCGGCGTCCGCGGCGCGGGCGGCGGGACGCCGGGGCGGTCGTGCGCGGCGCGGGACGGGCCGCGGGACGACGCGCGGCCGGGGCCGGGGCGCTGCGCGCACCGCCCGAGGGCGGGATCGCGGCAGGGCGGCCCTGACGGGCACGTGGCGGGGGAGGGGACACGGCGGCGGGACGCCGGGCGGGCTGCGACGGGCGCCCCACGACGACGGGCGGCTCGGAGCCGTCGGGTCGGGGACGGCGCGCGCCGGGCGCGAAGGACGGCGGGACCTCGCCGCGCTCGCCGCGCGGCGGGACGGGACGGGCGGGTCCGCCCGCCCGGGCGCGGCTGGAGCGGCGCTCGGGGGTCTCGGCCATCAGCCGCAGACCGTCGGCAGGTCGGCCGGCGTGAACGGGTCGACGCCGGGGGTCGGGGGCTCGGGCGACTCGGGCGTCGTCGGGGCGGCCGGGTCGGCCGGGGCCTGGGCGCCGCCGTCGGCCGGGGCGGCGGGCGCCTGCGGGACCATCGGGGTGTCGTTGATGAACGCCTGCCAGACGGCCTGCGCGTCCGAGGTGAAGACGACCTCGTTGCGGTCGTTCGGGTTCGGCGCGTGGGGCGCCGTCATGAACGTGATGTTCTCGAACGGGATGTTCTGCAGGCTCCATGCGAGGCCGGCGAGCTGGCGCACGTTGCCCGTCTTCGGGTCCGCGGTCAGCGACTGGGTCGCGGCGTCGAGGAAGCGGTAGAGCTCGTCGAGGTCCGTGAGGATGTTCTTCTTGAACACCTCGCGGGCGATCGCCCCGAGCAGCTGCTGCTGGCGGCCGAGGCGGTTGATGTCCGAGCCGTTGCCGAGGCCCTGGCCGGTGCGCGCCCGGGCGAACGCGAGGGCCGTGAAGCCGTCGAGGCGGTGCCAGCCGGCCGTGATGCTCAGGCCGGCCTTCGGGGACTCCATGTCGTTCGGGATGCACATCTCGACGCCGCCGAGCGCGTCGACCATGTTGCGGAAGCCCGCGAAGTCCACGACCACCCAGCCGTCGATCGTCACGCCCGTGAGGGACTGGACGGTCTGGATGGTGCACGCGGCGGCCTCGCCGACGTCGTCGTTGCGCGCCCCGATCGAGAACGCCGCGTTGAAGCGGGCCGACTGCGGGCGCGACGTCGAGCCGTCGTGGAAGTTGCACGCCGGGATGTCCACGCGGGTGTCGCGCGGGATGGAGACGAGGTCCATCCGGGTCCGGTCGGCGGAGATGTGCACGAGGATCGTGGTGTCCGACCGCATGCCCTCCTCCTCGCCGCCGAGGAGCGCGTTCTCGCCGTCGCGCACGTCGGACCCCATGACCAGCAGGTTGAGCGCCTTGCCGGCGTTGGGGTCGTTCGGGTCGTGCTGCGTGGTGACCTCGCCGGACGGGGCGGGGACCTGGTCGATCAGTCCGGACACGTCGTGCGTCTCGATGTTGTTGCCGAGACGGATGTAGGCCGTCGCCGCCGCGGTGCCGCCGAACGACACGACGGCCAGGGTCACGAGGGTGACGCCCTTGGCGATCGAGTGGTGGCGCGGCCGCCGGGCGTGGCGGACACGGCGCGGACGTGCGGCGCGGTGGCGAGGGCTCACGAGGTACGAGCATAGGTCGCCACCCCGCCGCGACCTGGTGCGACGTCGAGGTCGCGGCGTGGAGGTGTCGTGGAGATCGCGCGCCGCGGGCGGCGCGCGATCCTCACGGACGGCCCAGGCCCGTGTACGTCCAGCCGGCGGCGCGCCAGGCCTGCGGGTCGAGCGCGTTGCGGCCGTCGATGACGTGCTTGGTGCGTACGACCTCGCCGAGCGCGACGGGGTCGAGCCCGACGAACTGGCGCCACTCGGTGAGCAGCAGCACGACGTCGGCGTCCCGCGCGGCCTCGAACGGGTCCTCGGCGACCTGCAGGTCGGAGCGGGTGCGGCGGACGTTCTCGAGCGCGGTCGGGTCCGTCACGACGACCGTGGCACCGAGGCCCGCGACGCGCGAGGCGACGTCGAGGGCGGGCGAGTCGCGCAGGTCGTCGCTGTCGGGCTTGAACGCCGCGCCGAGGACGGCGACGCGCGCACCGTTCAGGGTGCCGCCGCAGGCCTGGCGGGCCAGCTCGACGACGTGCTCGCGCCGGCGCAGGTTGATCGCGTCGACCTCGCGCAGGAACGTCAGCGCCTGGTCGACGCCGAGCTCGCCGGCGCGCGCCATGAACGCGCGGATGTCCTTGGGCAGGCAGCCGCCGCCGAAGCCGATGCCGGCGCGCAGGAACTTCGCGCCGATGCGGTCGTCGTAGCCGATGGCCTTGGCCAGCTGCGTGACGTCGGCGCCGGTGGCCTCGCAGAGCTCGGCCATCGCGTTGATGAACGAGATCTTCGTCGCGAGGAAGGAGTTCGCGGCGACCTTGACCAGCTGCGCGGTCGCGTAGTCGGTGAACAGGCGCGGGATCTGCTGGCGCTGGAGCTGGTCGGCGTACACGGCGTCCAGGACGGCGGCCGCGGCCTCGCCCGCCGGCGTCGTCACGCCCTGCCGGGTCGGCAGGCCGTAGACGATGCGGTCGGGGGACAGGGTGTCCTGGATGCCGAAGCCCTCGCGCAGGAACTCCGGGTTCCACACGAGCGTCGCGTTCGCCTCGGGCGCCTCGGCGGCGATCCGGGCGGCGATCTCCTCGGCCGTGCCCACCGGGACGGTGCTCTTGCCGACGACGAGCGTCGGGCCGTCCGCGTGCGCGCGCAGCCGCGGGATCAGCGTGTCGACGGCCGACCACACGTAGCGCAGGTCGGCGGCGTAGCGGCCCTCCTGCTGGGGCGTGCCGACGCAGATGAAGTGCACCTGCGCGTCGGCGATCGCGTCGGGGTCGGTGGTGAACCGCAGTCGGCCGGTGGCGAGCGTCTCGCCGAGCAGCTCGTCGAACCCCGGCTCGTGGAACGGCGTCACCCCCGAGTCGAGGGCCTTGGCCTTGGCCTCGTCGACCTCGAGGCCGACGACCTCGTGGCCGAGCTTGGCCATGCAGGCCGCGTGCACGGCACCGAGGTAGCCGCAGCCGATCACAGACAGTCGCATCGTGTGCTCCTCACCGACCGAGCCGGGCGTACCGGGCCTCGGTCGCCTCCTTGCGGGGGCGCCACCACGCCTCGTTGGCGCGGTACCACTCGATGGTCGCGGCCAGACCGTCGCGGAAGCTCCGGTACCGCGGTTCCCAGCCCAGCTCGGTGCGCAGGCGCGTCGCGTCGATCGCGTAGCGCAGGTCGTGGCCCGGCCGGTCGTTGACGTGGTCGTAGGCGTCGCGGGGCTGACCCATGAGCTCGAGGATGAGCTCGACCACCGTCTTGTTGTTCTCCTCGCCGTCGGCGCCGATGAGGTACGTCTCGCCGATGCGGCCCTTCTCGATGATCGCCCAGACCGCGGAGTTGTGGTCCTCGACGTGGATCCAGTCGCGCACGTTCTCGCCCGTGCCGTAGAGCTTGGGGCGCACGCCGTCGATGACGTTCGTGATCTGGCGCGGGATGAACTTCTCGACGTGCTGGTACGGCCCGTAGTTGTTCGAGCAGTTCGAGATCGTGGCCTGCACGCCGAACGAGCGGACCCAGGCGCGCACCAGCAGGTCGCTGGACGCCTTCGTGGAGGAGTACGGGCTCGAGGGGTTGTACGGGGTGTCGGGCGTGAACTTCGCCGGGTCGTCGAGCTCGAGGTCGCCGTACACCTCGTCGGTGGAGATGTGGTGGTAGCGCACGCCGTGCCTGCGCACGGCCTCGAGCAGCGTGAACGTGCCGACGACGTTCGTCTGGACGAACGGCCACGGGTCGTCGAGCGAGTTGTCGTTGTGCGACTCCGCGGCGAAGTGGACCACCAGGTCGCTCGCGCCCACGAGCCGGTCCACGAGCGCGGCGTCGGTGATGTCGCCCTCGACGAAGGTGATCATGTCGGCGACCGCCGCGAGCGACGCGCGGTCGCCCGCGTAGGTGAGCGCGTCGAGGACCGTGACCTCGACGTCTGGCCGTTCGCGCACCGTCTGGTGGACGAAGTTGGCGCCGATGAACCCGGCTCCACCGGTGACGAGCAGTCGCACGAACGGCCTCCCTTGTGTCGAGATCGGCGCCCACACTAGCCGTCCGGTATGTGCCCGTGGGACGCCCGGGCGGCGGCGTGGCTCGGTGGAGGGTCCCCGGACCATGACGGATACTCGGGCGGGTCGGCCGCCGGTGCCGGCTCCGTCGACAGTGGGGATTGTGGTCATGGTCAGCCGAATGGGGGCTTCGGCTACCGCAGGAGCGGTGGTCTCGTTTCTTCTCGCAGGGGTCGCGTCCGCCGCGGGCGCGGTCCAGCAGGGACCGGTCCCACCGGAGGTGACGGCACAGGTGCCGTCCGTGGTGGTGCTCGGCGCCGACGAGGACGCAGCACCGGTGGACAGCACGCTGGTGGAGATGCCGGTCGTGGTGCCGGACGCCGTCGCCGACGTCGCGGCGTCGGCCGTCGACGGCGCCGCCGTGGCGCCGGAGGACGTCGCCGCGCTGCCCGAGGTCGCCGAGGCGCTCGAGGACGACGACGTCGTCGTGGCCGCCGAGGTGCTCGAGGCGGACCGCGTCGCGACCGAGGTCGTCGAGACGCCCGACGTGCAGACGATCGGAGTCACGTGGCCCGCCGACGTCGACGGCGAGGCGATCGCGCCCCAGGTGCGCGTCATGACCGACGGCGAGTGGTCCGACTGGCACGAGATCGGCGAGGACGCCGAGCAGCCCGACGCCGGCACCGCCGACGCGGCCAACGCCACCGCTCGGGGCGGCACCGAGGCCGTGTGGATCGGCGACGCCGAGGCGGTGCAGCTCTCGTTCGCGACGACCGCGGCGCAGGCCGAGGACATCAACCTCGTGCTCGTCGGCAGCGAGGAGGTGCCGCTGCAGACCGGTGACGGCCTCGTCGGCGAGGTCGAGGTCGACGCGACGAGCGCGTCGCTCGCCACCGGCACCCTGGCGGCCGCAGCGCCCACGATCGCGGTGATCTCGCGAGCGGCCTGGGGCGCCCGCGACCAGGTCTGCACGCCCGACGTGGCGGGCCAGCTCGTCGGCGCCGTCGTGCACCACACCGCGGGGTCGAACTCGTACTCGACGCAGGCCCAGGCGATGCAGCAGATCCGCAACGACCAGCGGTACCACATCGAGGGCCGCAAGTGGTGCGACCTGGGCTACAACTTCGTCGTCGACAAGTGGGGAAACATCTACGAGGGCCGGGCGAACAGCCTGACGCAGCCGGTCATCGGCGTGCACGCGGGCGGGTTCAACACCGGCACCGTGGGCGTGTCCATGCTCGGCACGTACGACGCGGCGCCGTCGGCGCAGACGCAGCGCGCCGTCGGCCAGATCATCGGCTACCGCCTGGGCGCCTACGGGGTGAACCCGCAGGGCACGATGACGTACTGGACCGGCGAGGGGGAGAACTCCAAGTTCCGGAACCAGAACGTGACGCTGCCGCGCGTCTTCGGCCACCGGGACGTCGCGTACACGGCGTGCCCCGGCAACGGCGGCTACGCGGTGCTGCCGAACATCCGCGCGATCGCCGACTCGTACTCCTACGACCAGCGGTTCGTCGAGGCACGCGCCGTGGTGCGCGCGATGTACGAGGACATCCTCGGGCGCGGCGTGGACCCGTCGGGCCTGAACACCTGGAGCAACATGCTCGTGAGCGGGTCCGGCCTGCCGGCCCTCGTCGCGAGCCTGACCAGCAGCGACGAGTACATCCGGCTGCGGGTGCGCGAGGCCTACTCCGACGTCCTGGGGCGCGCGGCCGAGCCCGCGGGCCTCGAGCACTGGACCCGCACGATCAAGGCGGGCGCGGCGACCGTCGACGACGTCGAGCGCCGGTTCCTGTCGAGCCAGGAGTTCTGGAGCAAGTCCGGCGGCAGCGACGAGGGCTACGTCCGCCGGATGTACACCTCCGTGCTGGGGCGCACGGCCTCGGCCGCGGAGGTCCAGCACTGGGTCGCCGAGATCAGGCGCCTGGGCCGGGAGGCCGTGACGGACGGCATCTGGTTCTCCATGGAGGCCGCCAAGCACCGTGCCGGCGTCTACTACTCGACCTACCTCAAGCGGACGCCGGACGCCGGCGGCCTGCAGACGTGGGGCCAGGTGCTCCTGCAGCAGGGCGAGGGCGCGGTGCGCATCGGCATCGCCGGCAGCGAGGAGTACCGGGTCAAGGCGATCGGCCGGTTCCCGCGCTGACCGGTCCCCGGGGCGTCCGGTTCCCGCGGGGACCGGACGCCCCGGGGCGCCCGGGATCAGGGGGCCGGGGCGACGGGGACGACCGTGCCGTCCGGCGCGATCGTGCCCAGGTACGTCGTCGAGCGCGTCGTCACGCCGCCCGCGGGGATCTCGTCGAGGTCGATCTCCCACGTGCGGGTCCACCCGTCGCGGACGGGCTCGGGGGTCTGGCCCCCGGACCACGGCACGAGGGCGGCGTCGAAGGTGAGGACGGCGACGTCGTCGTCCCACGCGCGGCGCACGTCGAGGAGCTCGGGCGCCTCGGGCGCGCGGCCGAACGCGACCACCTCGACGTCGCACATGACGCGCAGCGTCGGCACGTACGAGGGGGCGCCGACCACGACGACGCGCCCCGCGGGCAGCGCCGCGCAGATCTCGTGGGCCTGCGCCCATCGGCCGTCCTGCTCGACGGTCGTGAACAGGTCGCCGCGCCAGCTGAGCACGGGGGCGGCGACGAACGCGGCCGCGGCGAGGCCGGCGGCGACCGTGACGCCGCGCGACGCGCGCCGTCGCTGCCACACCCACACGAGCGCGACGGTGGCCAGCACGAGCAGGCCGGGGATCGTCAGCGGCAGCAGCCGGCGCACGGCCCAGATCTGGTCGGGCGTGATGGACACGCGCCACAGGTACAGCGCCGACGGCGCCCCGATGACGGTCGCGAGGACCAGCCAGCGCGGGTCGCGTCGCTGCACGGCCCACGCCACCGCCAGCGCCAGGCCGACGAAGCCGAGGACCACCGCCGGCCAGCCGAGGTACCAGGACAGCCAGGTCACGGTCATCTCGTCGTAGGAGCGCGTGGGGTCGACGACGAGCATGTCGCGGTTCTGCAGCGCGCCGACGAGGCTGGCGTAGCCGGACTCGGGGTCGAGGTTGCGGTTGACCATCCACAGCGGACGGCTGATGAGCATCGCCGCGACGGCGAGCACCGCGCCGCCCGCGACGGCGCCGACGACCCGGCGGTGCGCGAGCAGGGCCCGGCGCACGGGCGCCCACCAGCGCGGCGCAGCGACGGCCAGCGCGACGACGGCGCTCGCCCCGGTCGCGGCGAGCAGCATCGTGTACTCCGAGCCGAGGTCGGCGAGGTACTTCGGGCTGGTGAGGCGCAGGTCGAGGTACCCGATGACGAGCACGGCGGCCGAGACGCCGATGACCGCGGCGAGCGTGCCTAGCGCGCGGCGTCGCGGGCGGGGCAGGAGGGTCGCGCCCGCGAACAGGCCGTAGCCGGCGAGGAGCCCGACCACGGTGGCCGCGCCGTCGATGCGCACGAGGCCGGTCGCGCCGATCATCGCGGCGCCGACGACGTGCAGCCGCCAGTCGCGCCCGCGGAACGCGCTCCAGATGACGGTGAGGCCGCCGAAGGCCAGCGCGACGGCGAGGGGCTCGGTGTACGCCGCGCGCGAGAACGCCGTCATCGGGATGGACGCGGCGAGCGCCACGACCGGCAGCAGCGCGACGAGCGGGCCGGTCAGGCGCCGGGCGAGCCCGTACACCGCGACGAGCGCCGCGGCGCCGACGAGCAGGTTCCCGCCGAGGACCGCGGTGTCGCCGCCCGCCCAGCCGGCGACGGCGAGCAGGCCCGGCAGGAGCTTGGTGCCCTGGAGGTAGAGGTTGCCGTCGATGGCCGCCATGCCCGACCCGGCGGCGGTGGCGCGGCGCACGGCGTCGGCGACGTCGTAGGCCCCGCCGGCGGGGATGACCGCGCTCGGGTGGTCGCTGAGCCAGATGCCGCCGAGGGCGAGGAAGCCGGGGTCGCGCGAGACGACGATGAAGCGCGACGCGTACGGGGCGTTGACCGCGACCCACGCGAGTGCCACGACGACGGCGCCCACCGCACCGACCACGCCGGCCCGGCTCGTGGGCAGCTCCTCCGGGAGCAGGCGCCACGTCGCCGCGACGAGCACGAGGATCGCCGGGACCACGACGACCGGCCGGAACACCCCGAGCGTGACCGTCACGGAGACGACCAGGCAGGCCCAGAACAGCATGAGCGGGATGCGGTCGGGGAGCCGCACGGCCGCGGCGGCGAGCGCGGTGCGCACCCGGCCGCCGGGCTCGGACCGCTGGGCCTCGGGCCGGGGCGTGGGGGACTGCGGCAGGTCGGACGGGGGCACGACGGCGGTCATGACGCGTCGATGAGCTCCGTCGTCGCCGCCAGGAACCCGACGGCGCGCCCGTCGCCGAGGGCCGTGAGCTGGGCGGCCTCGGCCAGGCGGTGCAGCTCCTCGCCCGACGCACGGGCGATGGCGCCGTGCACCACGTACGACCCCTCGCCCAGGTGCAGCCCGGCGAGGCGGAAGGTGTAGGTCTTCGTGCCGTGCAGGGGCTCGAGCTGCAGGCCGAGCAGGCGCGTGTGCGTGCCGTAGACCGACAGGCCGAGGGTGGTCTCGACGCCGATGCCGATGATCGGGTCCACGACCGGGACGTCGCTGCGAGCGGTGAGCCGCACGACGACCTCGTCGCCGGAGGAGATCGTGGTGAGCGGGGCGCCGTCGGCGCCGAGCACCTCGACGCTCTCCACGCGCGCCGGCGCCGCCTCGGCGACGGCCTCGGACGCCTGCTGCTGCCGGTCGAGCTCGGCCTGGCGCACCTGGTCGAACTCGTTGCGCAGCACGCGCAGCGCCTCGACGGGCGCGCCGTCGGCGAGCACGCGGCCGCGCTCGAGGACGACGGCGCGGTCGCACATCTCGGCGACGGTCTCCAGGGAGTGCGTGACGAGGATGATCGTGCGGCCCTCGTGCTGGAAGGCGCGGATCCGGTCGAGGCACTTGCGCTGGAAGGGCTCGTCACCGACGGCGAGCACCTCGTCCACGAGCAGCACGTCCGGGTCGACGTGCACGGCGACGGCGAACGCCAGCCGCACGTACATGCCGGACGAGTAGAACTTCACCTGGGTGTCGATGAACGGCTCGATGCCGGAGAAGTCGACGATCGCGTCGAAGTACTTCTCGGTCTGCTGGCGGCTCAGGCCGAGCAGCGCCGCGTTGAGGAAGACGTTCTCGCGCCCGGTGAGGTCGGGGTGGAAGCCCGCGCCGAGCTCGAGCAGGGCGGCCAGGCGGCCGCGCAGGCGCACGTCGCCGGTGGTCGGCTGGATGATGCCGCCGATCGTCTTGAGCAGCGTGCTCTTGCCCGAGCCGTTGGGCCCGACGAGGCCGACCGTGGTGCCCGCGTCGATCGTCAGGTTGACGTCGCGCAGGGCCCAGAAGTCCTCCTTGTGGAGGTTGGAGCGGCCGAAGTTGACCAGGCGCTCCTTGAGCGACTTCTCCTTGCGGATAACGAACCGCTTGGAGACGTCGGAGATCTCGACGACGGGGACGCCCATCACAGCTCCTGAGCGAAGTTGGCCTGGAGTCGCGAGAAGACCCGCTGCGCGGCCCACAGGAGCACGAGCGAGGCGGCGAGCATGATGCCCAGGAGTGCGGTCAGGTTCTCGGGGTAGGGCTGGGAGTCGCCGGCCACCCAGAAGGTGCGCTGGAAGGCGAGCACGACGGGCGTCATCGGGTTGGCGAGGTACAGGCCCTCGAGGAACCCGTCGATGCGCTCGTCGACCATGCCCCAGGAGTAGATGATCGGCGACGCCCAGAAGAAGATCACGATGAGGATCTCCACCAGGTACTGCACGTCGCGCAGGTAGACGTTCACCGCGGACAGGAGCATCCCCATCGCCGTGGCGAACACGACGAGCACGCACAGCGCGAGGAGGAAGTACCCCCACCGGCTCCCCGTGGGGAACGCGCCCGTGACCGCGGTGCCGGCGAGCAGCACGCCGAGCTGGATGAGGAAGTTCACGAACGAGGACCCGACGACGCTGAGCGGGAACACCTCGCGCGGGACGTACACCTTCTTGATGAGGCCGGAGTTGGCGACGATCGACCCGGTCCCGCCGACGACGATGTCGGAGTACAGCTGCCAGGCCGTCAGGCCGGAGAAGATGTAGATCGCGAAGTTCGGGATGCCGCCCGGCTTGCCCGGCACCTGCTCGGCGCCCAGGAACTTGCCGATCGCGACGTAGTAGACGAGGAGCATCGCGAGCGGCCGCGCGAGGCTCCAGAAGAACCCGAGGATGCTGTCCTTGTAGCGGGCGCGCAGCTCGCGGCGCACCAGCAGGCCGAGGAGCTCGCGCTCGCCGACGATGTCGCGCACCGACTGGACGGTTCCTCGCAGGATGCCCGGGCGCGGGCCCGCGTTGCGGAGGGGCTCCGCCGCGAGCCGGGCGGTACGCGCGTCGCTGTCGGCGGTCATCGGCTCCCTGCTCCTGTCGCCCGAGCGCTTCGGGCACGACGCCAAAGACTACGACATGACCTCGGCGCCCCAGGGGCCGGACAGATGGGGCATGTCAGGTGAAAACGCAGGTCGCGCCCGACGTCCTCCGCGTCCCGGGAGCGGGGGCGTGGTGCAATGGACCGGTCCTGCGCCTGCGTCCGAGGAGTTCTTGCCATGCGTGCGTTCCGGTCGGTGCCCGTGGCGGTGCTCGCCGCCCTCGGCCTCACCCTGACCGTCCTGCCTGCCTCGGCGCAGCCGACGACGGCCGGCGGTCCCTCCGCGGGCGAGGCGCCCGTGGCGGTGGCGGCCCCCGAGGCCCAGGCGGCGGCCGGCCCGCTGGCGGCCGCGCCGGCGGTGCAGACCATCACGTTCACCGGCCACGGCTGGGGCCACGGGCGCGGCATGGGCCAGTACGGCGCGCTCGGCTACGCCGTGGACCACGGCTGGGGCTGGGAGCAGATCCTCAACCACTTCTACGGCGGCACGACGCTGGGCGACGCCGGCAACCCGGAGATGACCGTCGAACTCCTGGGGCTCAACGGCAAGCCGCTCGTCGTCGTCGGGCCGTCGATCGTCGTCAACGGCGTGGCCGTCGGCGGCACCTCGGCGCGGATCACGGCCAGCGCGAACGGCACCGTCAAGATCGAGCGCGGCACCCACTGCGCCGGCCCGTGGACGCCGGTGGCGGGCGACTTCCGCACCGGCGCCACCCGCGTGACGACGCCCAACGGCAAGAACCCGGCCGCGGGCGTCGGCGACCTCATCCGCGTGTGCGAGGCATCGGGAGAGCGCGCGTATCGCGGCGAGCTGTCGGTCGTGTGGCACGCCGGTGCCCAGATGACGATCAACCACCTGACGACCGAGAGCTACCTGCGCGGCGTCGTGCCCCGCGAGAGCCCGGCGTCGTGGGGCAATCTGGGCAACCGGGCCGGCATGCACGCGCTGCGCGCGCAGGCCGTGGCCGCGCGCTCGTACGCGCTGGCGAGCTCGCGCAGCAGCGGCGCCCGGACCTGCGACACGACCTCGTGCCAGGTCTACAAGGGGGCTGCGATCTTCGGTCCCGGAGGCCAGCTCATCGAGAACCTCGAGGCGGCCAACACCGACCAGGCGATCGCGGAGACCGCCGGCAAGGTGCGCAAGCTCCCGGGCGGCAGCATCGCCCGCACGGAGTTCAGCTCGTCCACCGGCGGCCACACTGCCGGTGGGACGTTCGCGGCCGTGCCGGACGAGGGCGACGACTACGCCGGCAACCCGAACCACACGTGGACGACGACGATGACCACCGCGGAGATCGCGAGCAAGCTCGGCGTCCCGGGGCCGCTCCAGGACCTCAAGGTCACCGCGCGCAACGGCATGGGTGACTGGGGCGGTCGCGTCATCGAGATCCAGTACACCGACGCCAACGGACGGACGGGCACGATCGGCAACCGCAGCAACCCGATCACCGGTGGTGAGCAGGTGCGCACGCGCCTCGGGCTCAAGAGCGACTGGTTCACCTTCTCGTGGGTGGCACCCTCCGAGGCGGAGAAGGTCGTCCGGGCGCTGTACCAGGACATCCTCGGCCGCGGCGTCGACCCGTCGGGCCTGGCGACCTGGACCGAGTACGTCACGCGCACCCGCGACACGCGCGCCCTCGTGCGCGGCATCGCCACATCGCGCGAACGCATGCAGAAGCTCGTCGCCGCGCAGTACCAGACGGCGCTGGGCCGCGACCCCGAGCCGGGCGGCCTCGCGCACTGGGTCGCGTACCTCGAGTCGGGCAAGGGCGTGTACGACCTGCAGGTCGGCATCTACGCCTCGGCCGAGGCGCTGCAGAAGCTCGGCGGCGGCGACCTCGAGGCGTGGGTCGGCGGCCTGTACGAGAAGATCCTCGGCCGCACGGCCGCGCCGTCCGAGCGCGCGATGTGGGCGGACGTCGCCCGCCGCCAGGGCCGCACGACGGTCGCCGCGGGCATCGCCCAGTCCACCGAGGCGTCGCTGCGCCGCCTGAACGTCTACTACCGGACGTTCCTGCTGCGCGACGTCGACCCGTCGGGCCGGGCGACGTTCCTGCCGCTCATGACGGGGCGCGGGGACTTCACCATCCCCGAGCACCTCGGCGGCAGCCCCGAGTACTGGCAGCGCGCGCAGTCGCGTTTCTGAGCGCCGGGGACTAGCGCCAGTCGGACGTGCCCTCGACCATCGCGGCCCAGGTCTCGGCCGCGTAGTCGTCCCAGGTGCGGGCGGGGCGGGCCGCCGCCTCGCGCACGAGGCGCCCGTGCAGCAGGTCGTCGGTGAGCAGCGCCTCGAGCGCGTCGGCGATCGCGTGGTCGTCGCGCGGGTCGACCATGAGCGCACCCCCCGGGGCGGCGATCTCGCGCATCGAGCCGAAGTCCGACGTCACCGCGGGCGTGCCGATCGCGAGCGACTCGGCGACCGGCAGGCCGAAGCCCTCGTTGAGCGAGGGGAAGACCGTGCAGCGCGCGACCCGGTACAGGGCCCACAGCATCGAGTCCGGCACCTGGAGCGCCGCCTCGACCGACCGGCCCTGCGCGCGCAGGTGCTCCAGCCAGCGGTGGAACCGGTCGCTGCGCCAGGCGTTGCCGCCGACGAACAGCAGCGTGAACGTGTGGCCCTTGCGCCACAGCAGCTCGGCCGCCTGCAGCACCGCGATGTGGTTCTTGCGGGGCTCGTGGCTGCCGACGCACAGCACCATCGGGGCCCCGGGCAGGGTGTACCTGTCGCGCGCGGCCTCGATCTGCTCCTCGGTCGGCTCCGGGGCCTCGACCGGCAGCGAGACCGCCGCCAGTCGCGGGCCAGGCACGCCGATGGCACCGAGCATCGTGCGCCAGCCCGCGTACTCGGTCCGGGCGGCCTCGGAGATGCACGCGACGCGGTCCATGTGCCGGATCGCCGCGAGCTCGCGCATGAAGTAGCCGGGGACGTTGCCGTCCGTCGTCTCCGCCGACGTCAGCGGCACCGTGTCGAAGCCGATGGCCGCCGTCGTGCACCGGGAGTGCAGGGCCAGGGCGCGCAGCCGGGAGGTGCGCTCGACCTCGAGCGCGACCTCGGGCAGCACGTAGGTGCTGCGCCACGGCACCACGACCGTGCGGTCGTGGCGGCCCTCGTGGTCGCGGTGGTGGTGCGACGCCGGGGCGGGGGTGCCGGCCACCCGGGCGGTCTCCGCCGGGCGGGTGCGGCGCAGCGCGCGGTTCTCGTCGGTCCAGCACACGAGGCTGACCTCGTGGTCGCGCATCCAGCGGCTGACGGTGCGCTGGGTGACGCGCTGGATGCCCGTCGTCAGCGTCGTGCGGGACAGGTGGTTGACGTCCACGACGACCTCGCCGCGGGCCACCTCCACGCGCGTGTCCAGCGTGGCGTCCGGCACGAGGTCGAGGATCTCCGCCAGCGCGCGTTCAGGACCGTCGAGGTGGCTCAGGCGACGCACCCGGGTCACCGCCTCGACCTCGGGCAGCCGCGCCGTCAGGACGGCCAGCGCCAGCCAGACCTCCTCGGCGCGGTGGTCGCGCAGCAGGTCCGCGGCCTGGGCGAGCCGTCCCTCCAGCGTGCCGGCAGGGACGACGGCGTCGTCCAGGGCGCGCAGCAGCACGCCCAGCCGGTCCAGGGCCGCCCGGCGCCGCGCCGGGCGCAGGCGCACGGCGCGCACGATCGAGGACCGTCCCACGGCACGTCGCGTCATCGGGCCACCAGCGCCTTCCACAGCTCGTCCGCGTACTCGTCCCAGGTGCGGGGCGTGAACGCGACGGCCTCCGCCTTGAGCCGCGCGTACCGCTCGTCGTCCGTCAGGAGCGACCGGATGGCCGCGGCCAGGTCGTCGTCGTCGCGCGGGTCGACCAGCACGCACCCGCCCCGCTCGGCGATCTCGGCGGTGCTGCCGTAGTTCGTCGTCACGACGGGCGTGCCGCAGGCCAGCGACTCGGCGACGGGCAGGCCGTACCCCTCGTGCAGCGACGGGAACACGGTGAAGCGCGCCGACCGGTACAGCCGGCCCAGCTCGACGTCGGTGACCGAGGACAGGCTCTGCACGGGGCGACCCGCCGCGGCCAGGTCGGCGACCCGCGCGTCGTACCCGGAGGTGTCCCACCCGGGCCCGCCCATGAAGACGAGCTCGAAGTCCAGGCCCTCGCGCCAGAGCAGCTCGGCGGCGTGCAGCACCGCGAGGTGGTTCTTGTGCAGCTCGTGGCTGCCGACGCACAGGACGCGAGGCCGTTCGGCCTCGGGGTCGGCGGCGTCGGGCGTCGCGGTGAGGTGCCCGCCCTTGGGGGCGTCTGCGGCGAGCTGCACCTCGACGACGTCCGGGCCGGGCAGGCCCTGGGCGCGCACGGCCTCGGCGAACCCACGGAACTCCGCGGTCGCCGAGGCGCTGATGCCGGCGACGCGGCTCGCGTGCTTGATCACCGTCAGGTAGCCGACGAACCGGTCCGGCTCGGGGACGGGTCGCAGATCCGCGCTGACGACGGGGATCGCGTCGTAGCCGATCGCCGCCACCTCGTTGCCGGAGTACTGGGCAAGCGCAGCGAGCGGCAGCGCCGTCGTGCCCTGCGCCACCTCGGGCAGCACCACCGTGCTGCGCCACGGGATCACGGTGACCGGCTCCTCGTCCGTGGCCGCGCGGCGTGGCGGGCGGGGGAGCGTGGAGTCGGCGGGCCACTCGAGCACGCGCGCCGCCTCGTCGGCCCGCAGCGTGCGCAGGGCGCGCTCGCCGTCGCACCAGGCGACCAGCGTGATGTCGTGCCCGGCCTCCCAGCGCGGGCAGACCTCGCGGGTCACGCGCTGGATGCCGGTGTGCTTGTCGTTCTGGGCGCTGAAGCTCACGTCGACGACGACGGCGTCGCTCACCACGACCGTGCGCCGCTCCCCGGCCTCGGGGTTGGCGCACAGCGCGGCGCGGGCGCGGCGCAGGAGCGCGATCTCCGCCTCGGCGGGGCTCGTGCTCAGCTCGAAGGCGCGCCGCAGGTCCTCGACCTGGTCCGGCAGCGGCAGAACGCCGCTGGCCACGGTGGACAGCAGCCACGCGTGGTCGGCCCGCAGGCTCGTGCGGGCGACCTCGACGAGCGCGGACAGCAGGGCGCCGGTGTCCTGCGCGAGGTCGGGGTCGACGGGCGGGACCTCGTCCAGGAGGACGTCGGCCGCCGCCCGCAGCCGCTGGTTGAGCGCCTCGAGGGCCTCGCGCGACCGGGGGGCGACGTCCGTCATGCCCGCCCCAGACGGGAGGAGACGGCCCGCAGCGGCCGCGTCACCCGCCACGACGTGCTGGCGCGCAGCGCGGCGATCTCGGCGCGCGCGGCCTCCAGCTCCCGGCGCGCGGACTCGCTCGCGTCCGCCGCGACCCGGTCCATGACCGCCCAGTGCTCCAGGGCCTCGGCGCGCCAGCGCCGCAGGTCGGCGAGCGTCTGCTCGCGGTCCAGCCAGACCTCGTAGGCCCGCGCGTCGACGAACGTGTCGAGGGCGCAGGCGGGGTAGGAGAGCGTGTCGCGCAGCCGCTCGGCGTGCTCGTCGGCGACGTAGAACCGCGACAGGCCGTCGAACAGGCAGAACTGGTACCCGGCGGCGAGCACCTGCGGCTCCCACGCGCCGTGCGTCTGCTCCGTCGAGTTCGGCGCGGTCGCCTCGATGACCAGCACCCAGGGCCGGAACACCGTCAGGTCGACGCCGGCGAGCACCTGCGCCTCGGACCCCTCGGTGTCGACGAGCATGAAGTGGACCTCCTGGTCCACGCCGCCGTTCGCCTCGAGCACCTCGGTGAGCGTCAGGGCCGGCACGGTGCGGTCGACCACGGTGCGGCCGCCGTCGGACAGCTTGCGCCCGAGGTCGTCGACGATCGTCGACAGGCCGGTCCCGGGGACCTCGTGCAGCACGACGCTGCCGCCGCCCTGGGCCGTCAGCACCGCCTCGACGAGCGTGTCGCGGGGCCGTTCGGCGCGGTGCGCCTCGGCGAAGTCGTGCATCGGCTCGACGGTGATGCCGCTCCAGCCACGGTCGTAGAACGCCCGCGTGACGGAGTCCTCCGTGGGGTGGTTCGCTCCCACCTCCACGTAGCGCCCGTCGGGCACGTCACCGAGCGCTCGCCAGAGGACGACGTCCTCGCGGTTCTGGGCGTGGGAGAGGAAGGAGGGGTCGCCGGGCACATGCGGATCTTACGGCCCGCGGGCCTGCCGGGCAGTCCTGCGGCGGGGGCCTGGCTACGATCGACCGGTACCGTCCGGACCCCGACGACTTCGAGGAATCATGCCGCGCGCTCTCATCACTGGCATCACTGGCCAGGACGGCCTCTATCTCTCCGAGCTCCTGCTGAGCAAGGGATACGAGGTGTACGGCCTCATCCGTGGCCAGAGCAACCCGAAGCTCGACCTGGTCCGGCGGACCGTCCCCGACGTGCACCTGCTCACCGGCGACCTGCTGGACATCTCGAGCCTGCTGCGGGCGCTGGAGGAGGCGAAGCCCGACGAGGTCTACAACCTCGCCGCCATCTCCTTCGTCGCGTACTCGTGGGAGAACGCGATGCTCACGGCCGACGTCACCGGCAAGGGCGTGCTGAACATGCTCGAGGCGATCCGCCTCTACGCGCACGACGACGTCACCAAGGTCCGCTTCTACCAGGCGTCGAGCTCGGAGATGTTCGGCAAGGTGCAGGAGGTCCCGCAGCGCGAGTCGACGCTGCTGTGGCCGCGCTCGCCGTACGGCGTCGCCAAGGTCTTCGGCCACTACATGACGATCAACTACCGCGAGTCGTACGGGATGCACGCCTCGAGCGGCATCCTGTTCAACCACGAGTCGCCGCGCCGCGGCCCGGAGTTCGTGACCCGCAAGGTGTCCCAGGCTGTGGCCCGCATCAAGCTCGGCCTGCAGGACGACATCGTGCTCGGCAACCTCGACGCCAAGCGGGACTGGGGCTTCGCCGGCGACTACGTCGAGGCCATGTGGCGCATGCTCCAGCAGGACACCCCGGGCGACTACGTGGTCGCCACGGGCGAGACGCACTCGATCCGCGAGCTCCTCGACGCGGCCTTCGCGGTCATCGGCGTCGACGACTGGTCCGGCTACGTCAAGCAGGACCCGCGCTTCATGCGCCCCGCCGAGGTCGACCTGCTCATCGGCGACCCGACCAAGGCGCGCACCGAGCTCGGCTGGGAGCCCAAGGTCTCCTTCACCGAGCTGGTGCAGATGATGGTCGAGAACGACCTCGCGGAGCAGCGCGCGCTGGCCGGGAAGTAGTCCGTGACCCGAGCGCTCATCACCGGCATCACGGGACAGGACGGCGGGTACCTCGCCGAGCGCCTGCTGGCCGAGGGCGTCGAGGTGCACGGCATGGTGCACGACGGCGACCAGGCCCGCGGTGCGTTCCGTGAGCGGTACCCCCAGGTGCACCTGCACGAGGGGGACCTCGCCGACCACCCGGGCCTCGAGGCCCTGCTGGCCGAGGTCGCCCCGGACGAGGTCTACAACCTCGCCGGCGTGACGTCGGTCGCCTTCTCGTGGCGCGAACCGCTGCTGACGGCACAGCTGAGCGGCGTCGCGGCTGCGGTGATCATGCAGGCGGCCCTCGACCTGCAGGAGCGCACGGGGCGCCGCGTCGCGGTGCTCCAGACCTCCAGCGCGGAGATCTTCGGCCAGGCGCAGGTGGTGCCGCAGGACGAGTCGACGCCGGTGGCGCCGGTGACCCCCTACGGCGCGGCCAAGGCGTACGCGCACCACATGGCGCGGGTGCTGCGCGGACGCGGCGCGCACGTCGCGACGACGATCCTGTTCAACCACGAGTCGCCGCGCCGCCCCGAGGGCTTCGTGACGCGCAAGATCACCGCCGGCGTGGCCCGCATCGCCCACGACGGCGGGGGCACGCTCACGCTCGGCAACCTGGACTCCCGGCGCGACTGGGGCTGGGCCCCGGACTACGTCGACGCGATGGTCCGCGCCGTGCGGCACCCGGTCGCCGACGACTTCGTCGTCGCCACCGGGCAGACGCACTCCGTGGCGGAGTTCGTGGCCGCGGCGTTCGCCCGGGTCGGCATCGAGGACTGGGAGCGGCACGTCGTCGTCGACCCGGACCTGGTGCGGCCGGTCGACGCGGCCCTGCAGGTGGGTGACGCGGCGAAGGCGCGCCGTGAGCTGGGCTGGGAGCCGACGGTCGCGTTCGACGAGATCGTCGGCCGCATGGTCGACCACGACGTCGCCCTGCTCGGGGGCGCGTCGGCCTGACCGCCCGGCCGGCGGCCGTAACCGCGCACCGGGGGCCCGGCGGGCCGGACGGTACGATCTGCCCGGTACCCCCCGCCCTCCCGAGGGACCTACGCAGCTAGGACGCGCCTTGAAGGTCTTCATCCAGATCCCGTGCCTCAACGAGGAGACGACCCTCCCGCAGGTCCTCGCCTCGATCCCCGACCGGATCGACGGCGTCGACGAGCTCGAGATCCTCGTCATCGACGACGGCTCGACGGACCGCACGGTCGAGATCGCCCGGGAGCTGGGTGTGAAGCACTTCGTGCACCACACCCGCACGATGGGCCTGGCCCGCGCGTTCCGCGACGGCGTGGACTACGCGCTCGCGCACGGGGCGGACGTCGTCGTCAACACCGACGGCGACAACCAGTACCCGCAGGAGCGCATCGGCGACCTGGTCAAGCCGATCTTCGACGGCACCGCGGACATCGTCATCGCCGACCGGCAGACGCAGACCATCGCGCACTTCTCGTGGTTCAAGAAGCGCATGCAGCGCTTCGGCAGCTGGGTGGTCAGCCGCGCGGCGAGCACGGACCTGCCCGACGCCGCGAGCGGCTTCCGCGCCTACTCGCGCGCGGCGCTCATGCGGCTGAACCTCATCACGCAGTTCAGCTACACGATGGAGACGATCATCCAGGCGGGCAACAAGCGCCTGGAGATCGCCAGCGTCCCGGTGACGACGAACCCGAAGACGCGCGAGTCGCGGCTGTTCAAGAACATCTTCCACCACATGGCGAAGTCGGGGGCTGCGATCGTCCGCAGCTTCCTCATGCACAAGCCGTACGTGATCTTCACGACGCTGACCCTCTTCTTCGGCGTGCTCGCGGCGATCCCGCTCGGCCGGTTCCTGTACTTCTGGATCGTCGACGGCGACACCGGCGGCCACATCCAGTCGCTGATCTTCGGCGCGATCATGTCGGTCGCGTCCCTGCTCTCGCTCGCGCTCGGCGTGCTGTCGGACCTGCTGCGCACGAACCGCGTGCTCATCGAGGAGCAGCTCGAGCGCGTCAAGGCGATGCAGTACCGCCGCTGACGGCGCCCCGGCCCGGCGCCTGACGGCGCGCGCCACGGGCGCGGCTCAGCCCCGACGCGCCGCCTGGAGCCGGGCGGCCATGCGCCGGCCCGCGACCGCGGGCGAGTGCAGCGTGGCGATGTCGTGGGCGGCGCGGGCTGCGCGCGCCCGCGCGTCGGCGGGGTCGGCGACGACGGCGCGCATTGCCGCGGCGGCCGCGTCCAGGTCGGGCTCGCCCCACGGCGACCCCGCCGGGTAGGGGTCGCAGCCGGCGGGGATCGGCACGCGCACCGCCGGGACCAGCCAGCTGTTCTCCGGCGTCATGAACTGCAGGTTCCCGCCGTACGCGCTCGCGATCACGGGCTTGCCGAGCGCCATCGCCTCGGCCATCGTCAGGCCCAGCCCCTCCGCGCGGTGCAGCGAGACGTAGCAGTCGGCGAGCAGCGTCAGGGCGTCCCGCGCGTCGGCGTCGAGGTACTCCTCGAGGAGCACGACGTCGGGCTCCTCGGCCACGGCGAGCCGCAGCCGCTCCGCCTGGTCGGTCCGGGCGCCGGCGTTGATGGACTTGATCACCAGCGTCGGGCCCGAGCCGCGCGGGAAGGCGCGGCGGAACGCCTCGACGAGCCCCAGGGGGTTCTTGCGCTCGGCCGTGCTCAGGTAGTCGAAGCTGAACAGGAACACGAACCCGTCGGGCAGGCCGAGGTCGGCGCGCGTCAGGGTCGTGGTGGCCCGCGGCTGGGGCAGCGGCGGCGGCACGGTGTGCACGGGCACGGGGGAGTGGCGGGCGATCGCGTCGCGCACGAAGTCGGTGGCCACCCAGACCTCGTCGACGCTGGCGAAGGCGCCGTGCAGCGAGGCGGGGAACTCCTCGACCTCCCAGTACCACATGCCGATGCGGCGGCGGCCGTGCACCAACTCGGGCACCTGGGCCGTCACGGCGGGCGTGAGGTCGGCGTTCACGCAGATCAGCGTCGTGTCGTAGGGCGTGCGCGGCGGCGGCGGGCCGGTGAACGTCCCGTGCTCGCGGCTGGCCAGGTGCCGCGAGACGCTCGTGGCGGCGTGGCGCACGTCGGTGGTGGCCAGCGCCTGCAGGACCAGGCGTGCGGACTCGCCGATGCCGAGCTCGCCCCGGAGGTAGCCCACGACGTTGACCCCGTGCGGGGCGGGGGCCAGGACGCGCCGGGCCGCCGCGCGCAGCCGGCTCGACCGGGGCGCCTCGGCCGGCGGGTGCTCGCGGCGCCACCCGGCCAGGGACGCGTCGACGAGCGCGGCGTCGAGCTCGTGCCGGCCGTGGTCGTCGGCCCAGGCGAGGAAGGCGGCGACGTCGGCCCCGGGCACGTCCGGGAACGCCGCGCGCAGGTCCGGCCGGGCGTCGCGGGCGGCCTGCAGGTAGCGCGACAGGGGCGGCATGGTGCCGGGGACGGGCGCGGTGAGCCACGCGGTGAACGCACCGGGGTGGTCCGCGTCGAACGGGTCCGGCGGTCGGGTGGCGCCGTCCCCGGCAGCCAGGCGGTAGGCGTGCCTGGCGACGGCGGAGAACGGGGTGCCGTCGGCGAGCGTGGCGTACGGGGACGCCGGCGCGGGCTCGGTGACCAGGCGCGCCGCGTGCGCCGCGAGCAGGGCGGCGAGCACCGGCTGCGTGCTCAGCAGCGCCCGCGGGCGGCGGGCGGCGGCGTCGAGCACCCAGGGGCGCTCGGGGTCGAAGCCGGCCAGGTCGAGGTGGCGCACCGGCGCCCGCCCGACGCGCGGGGCCTGCGCCGTGCCCTCGAGCGGCCGGGCGCCGAGCGTCCACGCGGAGACGGCCAGGCCGTCGTCGTCGAGCACGACGTGGGGGAGGCGGGCGAGCAGGTCGTCCAGGCCGTCGGCGGTCGCCGCGGCGTCGCGCCGCGCCTGCGCCCAGCGGCGCAGCTCAGGCAGGGCGTCGGTCGTCGCGGCGAGGATCGACGGGGAGTGCGCACCGGCCGCGGCGAGGTCGGCCGCGGTGGGCTCGGCGCCGTCGTCGGGCAGCGGGACCGGGCAGCGGGGGACGGCCGCGAGGGCGACGCCGGCGCGGCCGGGCGCGGCGGCGACGTCGTCCAGGGCGTCGAGCACGAGCGAGGTCGGGTCGAGCCAGAGCGCCGCGTCGGCCCGCTCGAGGGCGGCCACCAGCGCGAGCGGGCGCAGCCAGGCGAGCGAGCCCGCCTCGCCGTGCAGCGCGACCGCGTGGTGCACCTCGGCGGCGCCGACGACGTCGTCCGCCCGCAGCACCGCCACGCCCGGGCCCGTCCAGCCCGCGGCCGTGCCGTCGAGGTCGAGGACGAGCACGGTGCCGCCCGGGCGGCGACCCGCGAGCGTGTCGACGAGGGCGCGGCCGGCGCGGGCCGTCGCGGCGCAGACCGCCGTGCAGACGGCCGCGGAGGGCGTGGCCGCCGGGGCAGGACTCGTCATCGACCCTCGCTCTCGCCGCCGTGAGGACGCGCCGATCGTATCGGCCGCCGACCAGCGCGAACGCCGGGGCAGGGGGCGCGCGCCGCTACCATCGGCAGGGCACGCGTCGGCGGCAGGGCGGGGACCACGACCTCGTCGCCGGGGCCGATGCCGAGGGCGGCGAGCGCCAGGTGCAGGGCGGTCGTGCCGTTGTTCGTCGCGATGACGTGCCGGCTCCCGGCGACCTTCGCGAACTCCTGCTCGAACTCGCCGATGTACCGACCGACCGAGGAGACCCAGCTCGACGCCACGCAGTCGTCCACGTAGCGTCGCTCGTTGCCCGTCAGGTCCGGGTAGGCGACGGGGATCATCGACCCGTCTCTCTCGCCGGCACTCCGACGACCGTGGCACCGGCGGGCACGTCACGGATGACGACGGCCCCTGCACCTACCGTGGCACCGGCGACGATCGTGATGCCGGGCACCACTGACGCTCCGATGCCGATCATGACGTTGTCGCCCACGGTGACCGTGCCCGCCAGGTTCACTCCCGGCGCGACGTGGACGAAGTCGCCCAGCACGCAGTCGTGGTCGACCGTGGCCCCCGTGTTGACGATGCAGCCCTCGCCGGTGCGTGCCCTGGCGCCGAGCACGGCGCGATGCAGGACGACGGTGCCGGCGCCGAGCGCGGCGGTCGCCCCGACCTGGGCCGTCGGCGCGACGACCGTGACGGGCTCGAGACCCGCGGCACGGCAGCGGGCGGTGACCGCCGCGCGGACGCGGGAGGAACCGAGGGCGACGAAGGCGGCGCGGTGCCCTTCCGCGGCGAGGCGCGGCAGGTCGTCGTCGGTGCCGAGATAGGGCAGACCGAGGACGTCGCCGGGCTCGGGCCCGACGTAGCCGGCGGGGGCCAGGTCCGGGTCGTCCGGCCACGCGTCCAGGCATGCCCGCGCATGCCCGCCGTTGCCGACGATGACGACTCGCCTCACCTACCGCCCCCCAAGTACGCCGTGGCCCCCGGGCCAGGTCAGAGGCTAGCCCACGTTTCGAGCGCGGCGGGGCCCTTTGGCCGGGGCGAGACGTGCGCCACACGGCGGGCGCCGGGCGGGCGCGTCGCTAGGATCGCCACGATGAGCGCCGCACCCCAGCCCGAGGTCCGCCCGGGCGTCGTCTCCGTGATCCTCGTCAACTACAAGGGTGCTGAGGACACGATCACGTGCCTGCGGGCGTTCGACGACGTCGACTGGCCCGCCGACCGGCTCGAGCTGATCGTCGTCGACAACGACTCCCGCGACGGCAGCGCCGAGCGCATCCGTGCCGCCGTGCCGGGCGCGCGCGTCATCGAGTCCGGCTCGAACTCCGGCTTCGCGGGCGGCTGCAACCTCGGCGTCGCGCACGCGACCGGCGAGTACGTCGCCTTCATCAACAACGACGCGCGGCCCCACCGGGAGTGGATCTCCGCGGCCGTGGCCGCGTTCGAGGCCGAGCCCGACGTCGCGTCGGTCGCCTCCAAGGTGCTCGACTGGGACGGCAGGCTCGTCGACTACGTCGACGGCGCGCTCACCTGGTACGGCATGGGCTACAAGGCCGAGACCGAGCGCCCCGACGAGGGGCAGTGGGACGAGCCCAAGGACGTGCTGTTCGGCACCGGCTCGGCGCTGTTCGTGCGCGCGGGCGTCTACCGCGAGGTGGGCGGCTTCGACGAGCGCTTCTTCATGTTCTACGAGGACGTCGACCTGGGCTGGCGCCTCAACCTCCTCGGGTACCGCGTGCGGTACGTGCCCGGCTCGGTCGCGTACCACAAGCACCACGCCTCGATCGCGAAGTTCGGCGCGTTCCGGGAGACCTACCTGCTCGAGCGCAACGCGCTCATGGCGATGGTCAAGAACTACGACGACGAGACGCTCGCCGCCGCGCTCCCGGCCGCGATGGCGCTGGCCGTGCGCCGGGCGCTCGCGCGCGGCAAGGTCGACGCCACGAGCCTCGACCTGCAGCGCTCGCCGGGCGGGGACGACGTCGGCACGCTCGAGCTGCCCAAGGTCGCGCTGACGGGCACGTACGCGATCGACCACCTCGTGGCGAACCTGCCCTCGCTGCTCGAGACCCGCCGCGACCTGCAGGCGCGCCGGCGGCGCTCGGACCGCGAGCTGTTCCCGCTCTTCCGCGAGCCCATCGAGCCCGCGCTCGGCATCCCGTCCTACCTGGAGGCGCACGACGCGCTCGTCGACGCGTTCGGCATCGCAGAGCTGTTCCGGGCGCGGCACCGCATCCTCGTCGTCACCGGCGAGCCGCTGCTGGAGGTCATGGCCGGGCCGGCCATCCGGGCGTGGGAGATCGCCAAGGCCCTGGCGCCCGAGCACGACGTGCGGCTGCTGTCGACGTCCGGCGCGAAGGTGAGCCACCCGGACTTCCAGGTGACCGCCGCGGGCGGCACCCGCCTGCGCGAGCACACGGACTGGGCCGACGTCGTCATCTTCCAGGGGCTGCTGCTCGACGAGGCGCCGTGGCTGGTGGGCTCGGACAAGATCCTCGTCGCCGACGTCTACGACCCGATGCACCTGGAGCAGCTCGAGCAGGCCCGCGACCTCGGCCCGGGGGGTCGCGCGCTGGCCGTTCGGGAGACCACGCGTATCCTCAACGAGCAGCTCGCGCGCGCGGACCTCGCGCTGTGCGCCTCGGAGAAGCAGCGCGACTTCTGGCTCGGTCAGATGGCCGCGCAGGGCCGCGTCAACGCGACCGTGTACGACGAGGACGCGACCCTGCGGTCGCTGCTGACGGTCGTCCCGTTCGGCATCGACGACACCCCGCCGGTGCAGCAGCGCCACGCGATCAAGGGGACCGTGCCGGGCATCGGGCCCGACGACAAGGTCATCCTCTGGGGCGGCGGCATCTACAACTGGTTCGACCCCCTCACGCTGGTCCGTGCCGTCGACAGGCTCAAGGACGCCCACCCCGAGGTTCGGCTGTTCTTCATGGGCACCAAGCACCCGAACCCCGGCGTGCCCGACATGGCGATCGCCTGGCAGACGCAGCAGCTCGCCGAGGAGCTCGGGCTCACGGGCCGGCACGTCTTCTTCAACGAAGGCTGGGTGCCGTACGCGGAGCGCGCGGACTTCCTCCTGGACGCGGACGTCGGCGTCTCGACGCACTTCCTGCACATCGAGACGGCGTTCAGCTTCCGTACGCGCATCCTCGACTACCTGTGGGCCTCCCTGCCGATCGTGGCGACCGAGGGCGACACCTTCGGTGCCCTCATCCCCGCGCACGGGCTCGGCCGGATCGTTCCTCCGGAGGACGTGGACGCCCTCGTCGACGCACTCGAGCAGATGCTCTACGACGAGGACGCGCGGGCCCGGGCGATCGAGAACGTGCGTCGTTTCGCGCAGGACTACCGGTGGTCGCGCACGCTCGCGCCGCTCGTGGAGTTCTGCCGTCGCCCGCGGCGCGCCCCGGACCTCGCGGTGCGTCCGGCCGAGGAGCAGGGGGACCGCAAGCGGCACGGCTCGCGCCGACCGAGCGGCGGGCTGCGCAAGGACCTCGGTCTGGTGCGTGCGTACCTCAAGGTGGGCGGCCCGCGCGAGGTCGCGCGCCGCGCCGTCGGGCGGGTGCGTCGCGTCATCGACGAGCGTCGCTAGCCGCCGGGGCGCCGCGGCCGGTCCCGTGCGTGAGCCCAGGGCCGCGCGTCAGCCGTAGAGGACCTGGCCGACCCGCTTGACGAGCGTGTTCTTCCACAGGCCGTGGCGGCGCAGCGCCGCGAGGCGGGCGAGCTTGCCGCGCTCGGGCATGGTGGCCGCCGCGGTCAGCAGGGCCGCCTGCTCCGGGCTCAGGCGGTCCGCGTACCGATCGAGGAACGCTGCGGCCTGCGCGTAGGAGGCGCGCAGCGAGGTGACGACCCCCTCCCGGTCCAGCGCCCGGGCGACCTTGTAGCGCAGGCTGCGCGCCGAGCGGGCGCCCACGGTGTTGCCGCCGTGCTGGCGGTAGAGCACGGTCGGGGTGTCGAGGAAGGCGATGCCGCCGAACGCCGCGGCGATGACCGCGAGCCACCAGTCGTGCATCGCGACGCCGTCGAACGGCGGGGCGACGAGGTCGGCCAGCGCCCGGTTGACCATGACGGTGCACCCGGTCACGGGGTTCTGCGTGACGATCGACGCCAGGCGGGTGCGCTCGGTGTCGAGCACCTGCGAGCGGACCAGCGACGGCTCGAGGACGCGCAGCTCGGCGTCGACCACCGTGAGGTCGGTGTGCACGAGCGCCGGCACGTCCGGGCCGAGTCGCACCTCGAGGCCCCGCATCGTCTCGAGTGTTTGCTCTACCTTCTGCGGGAGCCACACGTCGTCCTGGTCGGCGAGCATGACGTAGCGGCCGCGGGAGGCGGCGACGAGGTCGAGGAAGCTGCGCGCCGCGCTGCCCGCCGGCGCGGCACGTTCCGTGACGACGATCCGGTCGTCCCCGCGCGCGAGCTCGCGGGCCAGGGCCACCGTGCCGTCGTGCGACGCGTCGTCGCACAGCACGAGGCGCCAGTCGCGGTGGGTCTGCTCCCGGATCGAGCGCACCTGGTCGGCGAGCCAGGGCTCGCCGTCGTGCGTGGCGAGCAGGATCTCGACGGTGGGTGCGGTCACGGCACGCGCTCGTGCTCGGGGGTCGCGACGACGGGGACCGGCCCCGGGCGCAGCGCCCACCAGCCGGCGAGCGTCAGCAGCCCGACGACCACGGCGTACGCCGCCACGCCCGTGAGGTAGCCGACGGGGGAGGCCCACTCGGGCGTCATGTCGAGCAGCGGCAGGTCGGTTCCCTGGGCGAAGCGCCGCGACGCCGACAGGAACGCCGCGACCTGCGCGGCGGCGACGATCGGCACGACGAGGCGGCCGACCCGCCGGACGAGGTCGCGCACGCCCGCATCCTGGCCCGCGAGCACGACGACGGCCACCACCGGCAGGCCGACGGCGACCGGCAGGCCGTAGCGGCCCTGCCAGATGAGGCCGGTCTGCGCGGCGGTCGGGATCTGCAGGACGACGGGCGCCGCGAGGAGCCCGACCCCGACGAGCGCGAGGGCCGCGACGAGGCGCCGCTCGGTGCGCACGGCGAGGCCGAGCAGCACGAGCGCGCCGACCGCGACGGCCCACGCCAGCCAGGTCACCGCGGGGCTCGGGGCGTCGAGCCAGCCGAAGATGCCGACCACGCCGAGCAGGTACTCCATCGTGCGGCTCGCCGCCGCGGACGCGGCGCGCAGCGGGTTGGCCAGCGCGGGGTGCAGCAGCTCGCCCTCGACGACCACGGGGTGCCCGGCGACCCAGACGCCGACGGCCACGGTGGCGAGCGCCGCGCCCGCGGCGCACCACCGCGCGACCGTCGAGGACAGCGCCGCCCGCCAGCGGCCGGGCGTCGCCATGACCAGCGTCACGACCCCGATCGCGAGCGCCCAGACCGCGGAGATCGAGCGTGCGTTGACGAGCAGGGCCCACGCCACGGCGGCCTGCACCCACGTCGCCGTCGTGGTGGGCGCGGGCCCACGGGCGAGCGCGGCGCACGCCGACCACAGCAGGAACGCCGCGGACACCTCCAGCGCCTGCGGGTTCACCGTGCCGGCGAGGAACAGGCACATCGGCGTGATCGCGACGGCCGACGCCCACGTCGCCCAGCCGCCGCCGAAGGTGCGCGCGAGGCGCCAGACCCCCCAGGTCACGAGCGCCGCCACGAGCGCGGCGGTCACCAGGCGCATCCCGTAGGTGGCCGCCTCCACCGCGAGGAAGAGCGACGGCCAGCCGGTCAGCGCGTAGTACAGCGGCGGGTACTGGCCGGCGAACGTCTCCACGGGGCGCGCCTGCCCCGGGGCGGGCGGCGGGACGTCCTGCTGGCACGCGGCGTCCTGCTCGGGGTTGAACGCGAAGCAGTTCGGCAGCGCGGCGGCGTCGGCGTAGTCCGTGGGCAGCTCCACGGTGGTGCCGGCGCCCGGCCGGGACATGTCCTGCGCCGCCTCGCCGAGGTCGCCGGCGAGCTGGCCGCGCGCGACGGCGGCGCCCCAGATGACGTGCGACGGCTCGTCCGGGCCCGCCATGAGCGGCATCGCGGCCCCCCACAGCGCGCCGAGCGCGAAGAGGAGGGCGCCGATGCCGGTCCAGGCCGCCCAGCCCCGCCGGGGGGTGCGTGGTGCCGTCGGCCTCCCCGGGGCCGACGAGTGACCGTCCGTGGTGCCGGGTCGTGGCATGCGAGTGCTCTCCAGGGTGAGGTGGCTGCGCAAGTCTAGGAGACGGCCGGAGGCCCGTGGCGGGATCGGTACGCTTGCCGTCATGCCATCCGAGCCCTCCGCGTCGCTGCGGCACGTGCTGGTGGTCCTGCCGGCGTGGAACGAGGCGGGCTCGCTGCCGTCGGTCCTCGCCGAGATCCGGACGCACCTGCCCGACGTCGGCGTCGTCGTCGTCAACGACGGCTCCTCCGACGCCACGAGCGCCGTCGCACGCCAGGCGGGGGCCGAGGTGCTGGACCTCCCCTTCAACCTCGGGGTCGGCGCCGCGATGCGCGCCGGGTTCCGGTACGCCCTGGCCAACGGCTACGACGTCGTCGTCCAGGTCGACGCCGACGGCCAGCACGACCCGCGCGAGGTGCCGCGCCTCGTCGCCGAGCTGGCGGAGGCCGACGTCGTCATCGGCGCGCGGTTCGCCGACAAGGGCGACTACACGGTGCGCGGCCCGCGCTGGTGGGCGATGCGCGTGCTCGCCGGGGTGCTGAGCCGCATGGCGCACACCCGCCTGACCGACACCACCTCCGGCTTCCGGGCCTCCGGGCCGGCCGCCGTGCGGCTCTTCGCGGTGCACTACCCGGCCGAGTACCTCGGCGACACCGTCGAGTCGCTCGTGATGGCGATGCGCGCCGGGCTGAAGGTCCGCCAGGTCGGCGTCGCGATGCGTCCGCGGCAGGCCGGCCAGCCGTCGCAGCGCCCGTGGAAGGCCGCCGTCTACCTCATGCGCGCCTGCCTCGCGCTCCTCATCGCGGTCACCCGGCCGCGCCAGGCCCTCGCCGCGGAGGCCGCCGCATGACCGGTTACCTGTTCGCCGTCGTCGGGGCGCTCGTCACGCTCGCGATCATGGTCGAGATGCTGCGCCGCCACCGGCTGCGCGAGAAGTACGCCGCGCTGTGGATCACCGTCGCCGTGGCCGTCCTGGTGGGCGTAGCGTTCCCGCAGCTGCTGGAGCGCGCGGCGGCCCTGGTCGGCATCACGCTGCCGATCAACCTCGTCTTCTTCGTGTCGCTGCTCCTGCTGCTCATCGTGTGCGTCCAGCTCAGCGCCGAGGTCAGCTCGCTGGAGCAGGAGAACCAGACGCTCGCCGAGGAGATCGCGCTGCTGCGCAACCGCGTCGAGCGCCTCGAGCGGAGCGCGGGGGAGGACCCCGCGCCGCCGGTCGCCGACCCGCCGACCGGGCGCACCTCCGGATGACCGAGGCCATCGGCGAGGACCACGCCTCGCTCGACGTCGCCAAGGCCGCCGGCGGCATCGTCTCCGTCGCCGTCGGGCTCGGCGTCTACGGCGTCGCCACCTACGCGTTCCTGGGTCTGGCCGGGCGCGCGCTCGGCCCCGAGCTGTTCGCGCCGCTGTCGGTGCTGTGGTCCGTGCTCAACGGCGTCGGCATCGGCCTGTTCGTGCCGCTCGAGCAGGAGCTGGGACGCCGGACGGCGGAGCGCCGCGCCCAGGGCCTCGGCAACGGCCCGGTCGTGCGGGAGTCGCTCGTCGCGGCCGCCGTGGTGCTCGGCGGCGTCGTCGTGCTCGCTGCCGCGGCCGGCTGGCTCCTCGCCGACCACCTGTACGGCGGGCGGGGCGAGCTCGTCGTCGTCACCGTGCTCGCGCTCGCGGGCATGGCGCTGTCGTACGTCGTGCGCGGCCTGCTGTCGGGCAACGGCCAGTTCCGCCGCTACGGCGCGCAGTTCGTCGTCGACGGCGTCCTGCGCGTCGCCGGCGCGGCGGCGCTCTGGGCCGCCGGGGTGACGAGCCTGCTCGCGTACGGGCTCGTGCTCGTCGTGGCGCCCGTCGCGGCCGTCCTGCTGACGACCCCGCGCGTGCGCGGCGGCCTGGTGCAGCCGGGCCCGGCGCACTCGCGCCGCACGGCGGCGACGGCGATGGTCGCGCTCATCGCGGCCTCGCTGCTCGCGCAGGTCATCGCGAACGCGGGGCCGGTCATCGTCGAGGTGCTCGGCACGGCGGCCGAGGCCGCCGCGGCCGGCCAGTTCCTCGCCGCGCTCGTCGTCGCGCGCGTGCCGCTGTTCGTCTTCGCGGCCGTGCAGGCCGTGCTCCTGCCGGGCCTGGCACGCACCGTGAGCGCGGGCAGCCCGGCCGGGTTCTGCCGGCAGCTGTCGGTGGTCCTCGTCGCCACGGCAGGCATCGGCCTGGCCGGCGTCGTCGCCATCTGGGCCGTCGGCACCACCGTCGTCCCGCTGCTGTTCAGCGACGCGTTCGGGGTGGACCGGGCCGTCATCACGCTCATCGCGGCCTCGGGCGCCGCGCAGATGGTCGCCCAGGCGATCGCGCAGGCGCTGCTCGCGCTCCGGGCCGACGGCGCCGTCGTCGCCGGCTGGGCCGCGGGCCTCGTCGCGCTGCTCGCGGCCTGCGCGTGGAGCGGCCCGGTCGCGGAGCGCGCCGCGTGGTCGCTGCTCGCGGGCGGGGGCGCCGCGCTCGTCGTCCTCGCGGCCGCGCTCGTCGTGCGCTACCGCGCGTGGGCGGCGGCCCCCGCCCTCGTGGGCGGCCAGGCACAGGAGGGAGACCGCGATGACTGAGCTGCCGCGGGTCGGCGTCGTGATGCTCGCCTACGGCGACGAGCCGGTCCTGGACCAGGCGGTCGACGCCGTCCTGGCCTCGCGCGGCGTCACGCCGCGGCTGGTGCTCGTGGACAACGGCTGCACGCGCCCCGACCTCGACGAGATCGCCGCGCGCCCGGGGGTCCACCTGCTGCGGCCCGAGCGCAACCTCGGCTTCGCGGGTGGCGTGGATGCGGGCGCCGCGCTCGTCGACGAGGAGTTCCTCGCCACGGTCAACAGCGACGCCGTGGTGGCCCCCGACGCGCTCGCGCGCCTGGTCCAGGTGGCGCGCCACCCCGAGGTCGGCATCGCCAGCGGCAGCGTCCGTCTCGCCTCGGACCCGGAGACGATGAACTCGGCCGGCAACCCGGTGCACATGCTCGGCCTGTCCTGGGCGGGCGGCCTCGGCGACCCGGCGGCGCAGCACGCGGAGCCGGCCGACGTCGCGTCCGCGAGCGGGGCCGGCATCGTCATGCGCCGCGAGGTGTGGGCCGAGCTCGGCGGCTTCCCGGCGGAGTTCTTCGCCTACATGGAGGACGTCGAGCTCAGCTGGCGCGTGTGGCAGTCGGGCAGGCGCGTGCGCTACGTGCCGGACGCCGTCGTCGTGCACCACTACGAGTTCAGCCGCAACGCCCGCAAGATGTACCTGCTCGAGCGCAACCGGGCGCTGTTCGTGCTGACCTGCTACGGCACCCGCACGCTGTGGCTGCTGGGCCCGATGCTGCTGGCGTTCGAGGGCGCGATGGCGGGCCTGGCCCTGCTGCAGGGCTGGTCGGGGCAGAAGGTGGCCGGGTGGCGCTGGGTGCTGGGCCACCTGGGCTGGGTGCGCGAGCGCCGACGCGCGGTGCAGGCCGCCCGGCGCGTGCCCGACCGGGACCTGGCGCACCTGTGGGAGACGCGGTTCACCGCGGCCGCGATGCCCCTGCCGGGCTGGGCACAGCCGCTGCAGTCCGTGGTCGCCGCCTGGTGCCGGGCCGTCCGCCGGGCCCTCTGACCTGCGGGGGTCGTCAGCCCCAGGTGACGATGCGGTCCGCCGCGTCCGGCAGCGCCGCCCGCAGCTCGGCGGCGAGGTCGGGCGAGGTGACCACGCGGGCCTGCGGCGACGCGTCGAGCGCGCCACGCGCCGCCTGCGCCAGCTGCCCGGCGTCGTCGAGCGGGCCGAGCAGGACGTCGCCGCGCGCGTTCGCCTCGGCCGTCCACCGGCCCGTCGTCGCGAGGAACCACTGGTAGGAGCGCAGCGGGTGCGCCTCGGGGTCGTGCGGGAGCAGCAGGAGCCACGGCGTCGGCGCGGCGTCCGCGGCGTCGGGCGCGCCGACGAGGTCGGACGCGGCGAGCACGAGGGCCGCGGTGCCGGCCGAGGAGCGCGGGGTCGCGAACGACCGTTCGCCCGGGACCAGGTACCCGGCGACGGCGAGCACGCCCGCCACGCCGGCGACGGCGGCCAGGCAGACGGCGGTCCGCCAGCCCCGCACGCGCTCCAGCGCGGGCACGCGCAGGCGGGGGAGCGCGACGGCGGCGCCTGCGGCGAGCAGGATCAGGTCGACCACGAGCAGCCCGAGCAGCGCCTTCCAGAAGTAGTAGGACAGCTCTCCCGCGGTCGCGCGCTGGTACAGCCCGAGCAGGGCGACGGCGCTGACGCCGACGGCCGGGCCGGCCGCGAGCCGGCCGAGCGAGGGGTGGAGGCGGCGGCACGCGACGAGCAGCACCGGCGCGGCGACGACGACGGTCGCCATCACCGAGGGGTTGTACGTCGTGACGGCGCCGGGGATGACGAGCACCTCGGAGGCGTCGAGGACCGAGATCGTGCGGACCACCCACGCCACGCCGACGACGGCCGCGACCGCGATCGCCCCCGTCCACACCCACTGGGTGCGGGTGCCGCGCCATGCGCCGCGGCGCAGCGCCAGGGCGAGCGCGGCGGGCGCGGCGAGGATCAGCAGGAGCAGCCAGCCCTGGGCCACGGCGACGCCGAGGGCGGCCAGCGCCGCCAGGTGCAGCGGCATCGCCACGCGCGGCATGGTGACCGTCAGCAGCGGGACGCACGCCGCCAGCACGGCCGCGACGACGAAGTTCGGGAAGCCGGTGACGAACGAGACCCCGCCCGGGACGACGGCGACCGTCACGACGACCGCGACGGTCGCCGCGAACGTCGCGCCGGTGTGGCGCCGCGCCCAGGGCAGCGCAGCGACGCCGGCCGCGGCGAGGACGCACGCGAGCACGAGGACGGCGCTGAGCGCCTGGACGTACAGAACGACCTCGTCGGCCGCGGCGCCGACCTGCGGTCCGGCGACCGTCTCCATGACCGCCGCCGTCGCGCCGTGGAAGCCCTGCGGGTACTCGACGAACTTCCAGTGCTCGCCGCCGGGGTCCGCCAGGCGGTCGATCGTGGCGCCGTGGCGGCGGATCATCGACGTCATCGAGAAGTGGGCCGAGTGGTCCCAGCCCTGGCCGAGCGTCGTGACGGCGGTGACGGCGTCGCCGATGCGCCACCACGGTGAGGTGAACGCGGCGGCGCCGGCGCCCGCGACCAGCGGCAGGGCGTCGACGGCACGCAGGCGCGGCACCAGGCGCCGGGCGCGGGCCGCGGCGTGCGCCCGGCCGCGCCAGAGCGTCCACGTGACGAGCCCGCCGGCGAGGAGCGCCAGGCCCCAGGTGACCCGGCCCAACGTGCCCACGGGCAGCGGGGCGAGGTAGAGCAGCGGGGCGGCCCCGAAGGCCAGGGAACCGCCGAGCAGCACGCGGCGCGAGGCGTTCGTCGACGTCGGGACCGCGAGCACGAGCAGCGCGAGCAGCACGAGGCCGGCGACGCCGTCGAGCAGGCCGCTCGCGCGTCCGGCGACGACGAGGGCACCGGCGGCGGCCCCGGCGAGCAGGGCGGCGGCCGCGCGGCCGGGGCGGGCCGACGGGTGGGCCAGGGTCTCGGTGACGTGTCCGGCGGGGGGCGGCGCGTCGGTCAGGGTGCGCTCGGACGGCACTGCGGTCCGTTCCGTCGTAGGGTGAGGCGGCCGGGCCGGCTCGCCGCGTTGTACGGTACCGCGCCCGCACGGGCCGGCCGGGTCCGGGAACGGCGTCATCGCGCGTCGACGACACGACGACCGGACGGCCGGGGGGCGCCTGTGGTGATCTACCACACTCTGTCTCAAGTCCTGCGGAGGCGCGGCCGATGGGATGACATGCCCTCCGTGCGCCTGCCCGGTCGTGTCGCCCGTCGTGCCCCCCTCGCAGCCTGCGCCGGCCTCGTCGCCCTCGCGTTCGTGGCGCCGTCCGCGGCCGCCGACGACGTCGCACCACAGGTGCTCGTGGTCGAGGGCTCCCTCGTCAACGTGGTGATCGAGCCCGCCGTCGGCGAGACCCACGTCGAGGCCGAGCTCGACATCGCGACGTTCGTCGAGGTCGACGGCTCCCTGTACCCGCTGCCGGACGACGTGCCCGTCGAGGCCGCGGCCACCGGCACCCCCGTCGAGGTGACCATCGCCGCCGACGCCGGGATGACGCCCGAGGAGGCGCTCGAGGTCGCGACCGCCGACGTCCCCGCCCCGGGTGACGCGGCGCCCGTCGTGCAGACCGAGCCCGCCCCGGCCGTGGCCGGGCCCGAGGCCGCCGCGGCCGAGCCCGCCGCGGCCGCCGAGTCCGAGGTCGACCCCGACGCGGCGGAGGCCCCCGAGGCCGACGCCGCTGAGCCCACCGAGGCTCCCGCCGCGCAGGACCTCGTCGCCGAGGCCGAGGCCGAGACGCCCACCGGCGAGGCCGCCCTCCTCGGCGTCACGACCACCGGCGCGCCGAGCGAGCCGCTCGCCGCCGCCGCGACGGGCACCCACACGCTCACGATCCTGCCGGTGTACTGGGGCTCCGGCACGGACGGCACCAGCAAGGCGACGCTCGACAGCCTCGGCCGCCAGACCGCGCAGTACTGGTCCGAGCAGAGCGGCGGTCGCGTCTCGACCTCCGTCACCACGCGCGACTGGGTCAGGATCGCCGACCCGGGCAGCTGCGCGACGGACACGATCATGGACCGCGCGCTCGCCGCCCACGGCGTCGCGAGCCCCACCGCCACCCGCCACGTGCTCGTGTACTTCCCGCAGTACTCCTCGTGCGGCTCGTGGGCGGGCCTGGCGAGCATCGGCGGCGGCCGCATCTGGGTCAACGGCCTGCCGACGATCGACGTGTTCGCCCACGAGTTCGGCCACAACCTCGGCGTGGGCCACGCCAACACCATGACGTGCCGGTCGGGCAGCAACCGCGTGCCGCTGTCCTCCACGTGCACCGTGAACGAGTACGGCGACTACGCCGACGTCATGGGCATCGCGATGCGCAACGTGACCAGCGGCAACCTCAACACCGCGCTCGCCGACCACCTCGGCTTCGCCAAGGTCGTGCGCACGTCCGGCGCGACGACCGTGGACCTCGCGCCGCTGGCGAGCATCGGTGCGACGCGCGCCGTCGCGATCCCCGTCTCCGACGGCACCCTCTACTTCGACTACCGCCCGGCCACGGGGCGCGACGTCCGCCGCACCGCGTGGGCCGGCGTGCAGGTCCACCTGCAGAAGATCGAGCCGGTCTACCGGTACGCCACGTCCTACCTGCTCGACATGAGGGCGCCCGCGACCGGCGAGTTCGCCTCGCCCTCCCTGCCCGTGGGCTCCAGCTTCGCCGTCCCCGGCACCAACCAGGTGGTCACCCTCGAGTCCGCCGGGGCGACCGCGCGCCTGCGCGTCTCCACGGGCGCGGCCTCCGTCGACCCGGCCCGGGCGTCCGTGCAGAGCTACGTGACCCGCGTCTACCGCGACCTGTTCAAGCGCGACGTCGACCCGTCCGGCCTGCACACGTGGACCGAGCGACTGCTCGCCGGGACGCCGCGCGTCGAGGTCGCCAACGCCATCACCTCCTCGACCGAGTACCGCGGCCGACTCATCGCCTCGTCCTACGCGCGCTTCCTCGGCCGCACGCCCGACGCCGAGGGCCAGGCCTTCTGGCTCGAGAAGATGCGCCAGGGGTGGACGATCCAGCAGATGGAGTCCGGCTTCCTCTCCTCGGCCGAGTACTACGCCAAGGCCGGCGGGAACGACGCCGGCTGGGTGCGCCAGCTCTACCGGCACGTGCTGGGCCGCAGCGCGTCGGCCGCCGAGGTGTCCGGCTGGGTGGGCGCCCTGGGCTCGGGCCAGACCCGCGCGTCGGTCGCCCTGGGCTTCCTGCTCTCGACCGAGCACCTGACGACGGTCGTCGACGGGTACTACCGCGAGATCCTGGGTCGCAGCATCGATCCGAGCGGCCGCGTGACCTGGGTGACGAACATCCAGCGCGGCGCGCGCGTCGAGCAGATCATCGGCGGGATCGTCGCCAGCGAGGAGTACTTCAACAAGCGCTGACGGCGTCCGCGATCAGCGCAGCGTCGCGACGAAGTCGCGCACGTCCTCCCAGCGCGGCAGCAGGCCCTGCTCGGCCGCCTCGGCGAGCGTCGGCGCCGAGGTGTCCTTCGCCGACAGCTGCGGGGTGATCGGCGAGCCGTCGCGCGCGACCGACGGCCACTCGATGCCGATGGCCGGGTCCAGCGGGTGCACGCCGTGCTCGCGGCCGGGCGCGTACGGCGTCGAGCACAGGTACACGACCGTCGAGCCGTCCTCGAGCGAGCAGAAGGCGTGCCCGAGGCCCTCGGACAGGTAGATCGCGCGGCGGTCGACGTCGTCGAGCAGCACCGTGTCCCACTGGCCGAAGGTGGGCGAGCCCACGCGGATGTCGACGACGACGTCGAGGACCGCGCCCTTGGGGCAGGTCACGTACTTGGCCTGGCCGGGCGGCACGTCGGCGAAGTGGATGCCGCGCAGCACGCCGGCCGCCGAGACGGACATGTTCGCCTGCGCGAGCGTGAGCGGGTGGCCCACGTTCTGGGCGAACGGCACGCCCTGGAACCACTCGAGGAAGACGCCTCGGGGGTCGCCGTGCTGGACGGGGGTGATCTCCCAGGCGCCGGGGACGGCGAGCTCGCGGTAGGTCATCGTGCTCCCTCGGGTGTGTCGACGCCAGCAAGGGTAGCCACCGCGCTGCGGATACCCTGACCTCCGACCGACGGAAGGGGACGGGATGCGCTGGCTGGTGGTCGGGGCGAACGGCATGCTCGGGCAGGACCTCGTCGCGGCGCTGGCCGCGCGCGGCGACGCGGTGCACGGCGTCGACCGCGGCGAGGTCGACATCACCGACCCCGCCGCGACCGTGGGCATGGCCGACGGGTACGACGTGGTCGTGAACTGCGCCGCCTACACGGCCGTGGACCGCGCCGAGGAGGACGAGCCGGCCGCGTTCGCCGTCAATGCCGTGGGCCCCGCCAACGTCGCGCGCGCCGCGCGCGCCGCCGGCGCCCGCATGGTCCAGATCTCCACCGACTACGTGTTCGACGGCGCGGGCACCTCGCCCTACCCGGAGGACGGCCCGATCGCGCCGCTGTCCGCCTACGGCCGCACCAAGGCCGCGGGTGAGTGGGCGGTGCGGGCCGAGTGCCCCGACTCGCTCGTCGTGCGCACCGCGTGGCTGTACGGCGCCAAGGGCGCGTGCTTCCCGAAGACCATCGTCAAGGCCGCCCGCGAGCGAGGCGCGCTGCAGGTCATCGACGACCAGGTCGGCCCGCCCACCTGGACCGTCGACCTGACCGACCTCATCCTGCGGCTCATCGACGCGAAGGCGCCCGCCGGCACCTACCACGGCACGTCGTCGGGCCAGACCTCGTGGCACGGCTTCGCGCAGGCGGCCGTCGCGGCCGCGGGCATGGACCCGGCGATCGTGGCGCGCACGACGAGCGCCGAGTACGTCCGCCCGGCGCCCCGCCCCGCGTACTCGGTCCTCGGCCACGGCGCGCTGCGCGCGATCGGCGTCGAGCCGATCGGCGACTGGGCCGACCGCTGGGCCGAGGCGGCCCCGAGCGTCCTCGCCTGAGGCGTGCCGACCGACCCGAGACGAGGGATGCGACCGTGAAGGTCATGATCGTGGGACCGACGTTCCCCAACAAGGGCGGCGGCGCGCAGCACACCACAGAGCTGGCGCACCGGCTCGCCCGGAGGGGCCACCCGACCGTGGTGGAGTCCTGGGCCGTGCAGTACCCGGGCTTCCTCTACCCCGGGCAGCAGACGATCGACGCGCCCGAGGGCGAGCCCTACCCGCACGTGCGGCGCCATCTGCACTGGGCTCGCCCGTGGCGGTGGTGGTCGGTCGGCCGAGGCGCCCGATCCGGGGACGTCCTGGTCCTCGCGCTGCTGAGCTCGGTCCAGGTGCCCGCGTACCTCGGGATCCTCGCGGGGCTGCGCGCCCGGCGCCGTGGCGGCACCCGTGTCGTCGTGATCTGCCACAACGTGCTCCCGCACGAGCCGAAGCCCTACGACCGGCCCCTCGTGCGGGCCCTCCTGCGTCGCGCCGACCTCGTCGTGACGCACAGCGACGAGCAGCGCGACCTCGCCGAGGAGCTGACCTCGGCCCCTGTGCGTTCGGTGGCCCTGCCGCCTCACCTGCCGAGCCACCGCACCGCGGCGGCGTCGACCGAGGACTACGTGCCGCGGCGGAACCTGCTGTTCTTCGGCCTGGTGCGTCCCTACAAGGGCCTCGACGTGCTGCTGCGGGCTCTCGCGGCGGGCCCGGAGGGCGTGAGCCTGACGGTCGCGGGGGAGTTCTGGGGCGGCGAGGAGGACACACGCCGGTTGATCGACGAGCTCGGCCTCGCCGGGCGGGTCGACCTGCGCCCCGGCTACGTGCCGGCCGCCGACCTCCCGGCGCTCTTCGCGGGTGCAGACGCGCTGGTGCTGCCGTACCGGTCCGCGACGGCGAGCCAGAACGTGTGGCTCGGCCACGAGCACGGCGTCCCGGTCATCGCGACGAACGTGGGGGCGCTGGCCGCCGGCATCCGCGACGGTGTCGACGGCCTCGTCGTCGAGCCCGAGGACGTCACGGCGCTCGCCGACGCGCTCGAGCGCTTCTACCGCCCCGGGGAGCCGGAGCGCATGCGCGCGGCCGTCCGGCCCGTCGACCCGGCCCCGTACTGGGACGCGTACGTCGCGGCGCTGCTCGACCAGTCCTGACCGCGGCCGGCCGTCAGGCGGGCACGTCGTCGCGGTACCGTGCCACGCCCTCCCGACCGAGGTGGCGACGCTCGGCGGCGACCCCGATGCCGGCCGCCACGAAGTCGCAGAGCAGGAGGGCAACCCGGCTCACCAGCGCCAGGGCGACGGCGTCGGCTGTCGTCATCACGGGGGCGAGCACGAGCGCCAGGGCCGCCTCGCGGGCGCCCGCGCCCGCAGGCAGCACGACGACGACGAACCCGGCCACCCACGCGAGCGCGAACGCGCCCGTGGTCAGCAGGAAGAGGTTTGGCTCGTCGGGCGCGAGCGAGCTGGCGAGGAGCCACACGTGTCCGCCCACGGCGAGCCAGTTGCAGAAGACCCAGCCGCACGCGATGGCGAGGTAGCGGCCGTCGACGGGTTCGGGTCGCGGTCGGCGGATGATCCGGAACGCGACGCGGAGCATCAGGTTGAAGGCGGGCGGCGTCAGCGCGACCGCGCCCGCCGCCCCGACGACCAGCACCCACCAGTAGGTGTCCAGCGGGAGGGCCCCCGCGAGCGTCAGCGCGGCTGCCGCGACGACCGTGCCCGTGACCAGCGTGACGAGCATGTGCACGAGGCTCGTGGAGGCCGACCGAAGTCGCGGGACCCCGTACTCCCGCGACAGCTCCGCCTGGGCGACGATGGGCCAGACGCCGCCGGGCACGTACTTGCCCAGCTGGCCGAGGAAGAAGATCCGGCCGGCAGCCAGGACTGGCAGGCGCGAGCCGAGGCCGGCGAGCAGCGCGCGCCAGGCCTCGGCGGAGAGCACGATGCTGGCGAGCGCGAGCACGCACGACGCGGCGACGAGGCCCCAGTGAAGCCGCCCGAGCGCCGAGACCAGGTCGTCCCACTCGCGGATCACGAACAGCGTCGCGAAGACGAGGACGAGCACGAGGGCGGCGGGGCGGGCCGCCTTGAGGAGCACCGTCGTCAGGGGCGCCCGTCCGCGTCCGGGGGCGGTCTGCTCGGTCACTGGCGCATCGTAGGTGACGGCGGGTGCACCCGTTCCGGCGCCGCGGACGGCCTCGTCAGCGCTCCTGCTCGAGCAGGCCGAGCAGGTAGGTGCCGTAGCCGGACTTGGCGAGGGCCTCGCCGCGGGCGCGCAGCTCGTCGTCCGAGAGGAACCCGCGCCGCCACGCGACCTCCTCGGGGCAGCCGATCTTCATGCCCTGACGGTGCTCGACCGTGCGCACGAAGTCCGAGGCCTCCAGGAGCGAGTCGAACGTGCCGGTGTCGAGCCACGCGGTGCCGCGGGGGAGGACCTCGACCTGCAGCCGCCCCTGCTCCAGGTAGGTGCGGTTGACGTCGGTGATCTCGTACTCGCCGCGCGCCGAGGGCTGCAGGTTCTTCGCGATCTCGACGACGTCGTTGTCGTAGAAGTACAGGCCGGGCACCGCGTAGTTCGACTTCGGCTTCGCGGGCTTCTCCTCGAGCGACAGGGCCCGCCCGGTCTCGTCGAACTCGACGACGCCGTACGCCGTGGGGTCCGCGACCCGGTAGGCGAAGACGGCGCCGCCCTCGATGTTCTCGAAGCGCGCCAGCTGGGTGCCCAGGCCCGGCCCGTAGAAGATGTTGTCGCCCAGCACGAGCGCGGCCCGCTCCGTGCCGACGAAGTCCGCGCCCAGCACGAACGCCTGCGCGAGGCCGTTGGGGACCTCCTGCACCGTGTAGGAGATCGAGATGCCGAACTGCGAGCCGTCCCCGAGCAGCCGGTGGAACTGCGGCGCGTCGTGCGGCGTCGTGATGACGAGCACGTCGCGGATCCCCGCCAGGAGCAGCGTCGAGAGCGGGTAGTAGACCATCGGCTTGTCGTAGACGGGCACGAGCTGCTTGCTCACGCCCATCGTGATCGGGTGGAGTCGGGTGCCGGAGCCGCCGGCCAGGATGATCCCTCGCATGGTTCGCAAGTCTGGCCTACCAAGGGCCGGTCGCGCGAAGGGACAGGGCCGGCCCGTGCCCCGGCTCGGCGCCGGGCGCGGGCGGTCTACAATCGGGGCCACCGGCAGTCGTCGAACGGGGGCGTGGTGCTCAGGCTGATCAACCCGACGCAGGACTACGCGTGGGGGTCGACGACGGCCATCCCCGAGGTGCTGGGGGAGGCCGGCGCGGCCGGTCCGGTCGCCGAGCTGTGGATGGGCGCCCACCCCGCCTCGCCGTCGCTGGCCGTGACGCCCGACGGCGAGGTGCCGCTCGACAAGCTCATCGCGGAGGCCGCGGAGGACGTGCTCGGCCGCGACGTCGTCGCGCGCTTCGGCCGCTCGCTGCCCTACCTGCTCAAGCTCATCGCGGTGGACCGGCCGCTGTCGCTCCAGGTGCACCCCGACCTCAAGCGCGCCCGGGAGGGCTTCGCCACCGAGAACGCCGCGGGCATCCCGCTGCGCGACCCGCGGCGCAACTACAAGGACGCGAACCACAAGCCCGAGCTCGTGTACGCCCTGACCCGGTTCGAGGCGCTGTCGGGCTTCCGGGCTCCGCGGCGGGCCGCGGAGCTCCTGAGCGGCCTCGACGCCCCGCTGGCGGTGGCGCTGCACGAGGTCCTGGCCGCCGAGCCGACCTTCCGCGGCATCCGGACCGCGTTCCGGCGCCTGCTCGAGCCCGACATGCGACCCGAGCCGAACGAGGTGCAGGCCGTGGCGGACGCGTGCGCCCGGCGGCTCGCGTCCGGCTCGCCGTCCCCGCGCGCCGACCGGACGGTCGTCATGCTCGCCGAGGAGTACCCCGGCGACCCGGGCGCGGTGACCTCGCTGCTGCTCAACCCCGTGACCCTCGAGCCCGGCGAGGCGATGTTCGTCCCCGCGGGCGGCGTGCACGCCTACCTCAAGGGCCTGGCCGTCGAGGTCATGGCCAACTCCGACAACGTGCTGCGGGCGGGCCTGACGGCCAAGCACGTCGACGTGCCCGAGCTGCTCTCGAACGTCGACTACGTCGCCGCGCCGCCGATCCGCGTCGCCCCCGAGGTGTTCCACGGGGCGGCGAAGGTCTTCTACGCGCCCGTCGACGACTTCGAGCTCTCGGTCGCCGAGGTCGACGGCCACGAGACGCACCATCGGCTGCCCGGCCGCGGCCCGCGCATCGTGCTCTGCGTGGACGGCGAGGTGACGGTGCACTCCGAGGAGGCCGAGCAGACGTTGCGTCGCGGCCAGTCGGTCTTCGTGCCCGCGGTCGAGGGCGCGCTGACCGTCTGCGGGACGGGCACGGTCGTCCAGGCCGACGTGCCCTGACCCGGGCGCGGGAGCCGCGCGGGGCCGGCCGGTGACGGGCGACCCGGCGCCTCAGCCCCGGGCGACGTGCCCGACGAGCACGAACTCGTTGTAGGTGAACACCTTCCCGGCGACGCGCGGGAACGGGAACGAGTAGCCCCGCTCGACGACCACGCCGAGGTCGCGGGCGAACCGGCGCAGCGCGGGCAGGTCGGTGAACGTCACGTGCGTGGGGTCGCTGGCGTAGCCGCGCTCCTGGGGCGTGATGAGGACGACGCGGCCGCCGTCGCGCACGAACGGCAGGTACGAGCCGACGACGGCGAGCGCGTCGTCGGGCGTCATGTGCTCGACCACGTGCGCCACGAGCATCGAGTCGAAGCCGTCCGGGCGCGTGAGCTCGGGGTCGGCGAAGAACTCCTCGACCGTGACCGCGGGCAGGCCCGCTGCGCGTGCCAGGCCGATCGAGTGCGGGTTGTGGTCGACGCCGACGCTGCCCGGGTCCAGCGCGCGCAGGTTGCGCCCGGTGCCGCAGCCGACGTCGAGCGTGCGGCCGAGGCGCAGGCGCCGCAGGTGCGCGCGGTAGGGGCGCTGGACGTCCAGGACCTGCTTCCACCGGGCCGAGCCCAGGCGTGCGAGGCGCTCGGCGTACTCGGGGTCCGCCGTCGGCGGGGCCGCGTCGTCGGCGGGTGTGGCGTCGTCGGGGCGCATCGGGTGATCGTCCTCGCGCCGGGGGAGGTGGGGCAAGTCGGGCGCGACGACGCGAACCCCTCAGGCCGTCACGGGAGGCTCAGGCCGCCACGACCCGGGACACCACGAGCTCGGCCGCGGCGATGCGCTCGCGCGCCGCCGCGTCGACCCCCGGCGCGCACAGCACGACCGAGCCGTTGCCCGCGAGGACGGCGAGCGTGAGCGCCAGGGCCTCGGCCAGCGCGCCCGCGGGCAGCTGGAGCAGGACGCGCCCGCCCGGGCTGTCGACGCCGCGGCGGTGCAGGGCGTCCGCGGCCCACTGCTCGAGCGCGGCGTGCGCGACGAGGGCCTCGCCGACCTTGATCGCCGGGGCGCTCGGGCTGGGCTCGGGCATGTAGGTGAGGACGTCGCCGTAGGTCATCACCGAGCTCGTCGCGTCGACGGCGTTCGGGGGGAGGTCGCCGTCGAGGTGCCGTGCGAGCGCGGGGAGGGCGACGGCGACCACGTCGGTGCCGGCGGCGGCGTGCCGCGCGGGCTCGTGCGTGACGACGAGGTCCGGTCGGCCGGCCGGGGGGACGGCGACGCATGCGCCCACACGCCAGGTCGCCATCGCCCACACCACGGCCCGCCAGTGCACCGGCAGGTCGAGCAGGACGCGCGTCAGCGGGCCCGCCTGGTACTCCTCGACGAGGAGGTTCGCGGTCTTGGTCACCCAGTTGTCGAGCACGTGGCCCGACAGCTCCACGCGCTCCCCGTCGGCGGCGTACCACGTCAGGCGTGGGCGACCGGGGTCGGCGGTGAGGCGGGCGAGCAGACCTGGCAGCGGCATGGCGACGGTCACGGGCCCAGCCTAGGGACGGCGGGGCCAGGATGGGGCCTCGTGTCCGGCGGCGCGCGCCGCGCCGTGCCGGGTGAACTTCACCCGGGTGGTGTCCGAGGGGCCGCGTCTAGCACACCACGGCTTGACTGCAGCGGATGACACGCGTGTAATTCTCTCAGTGGCGTTCGCTCACAGCAGCACTCGTGCATCCCGGCCCGGGTCCCGCGGAGACGACGTCGCACCGCCCCCGGGCGACACCTGGCAGGACATCACAACACCTCGAGGCGCGCAGGAACGACTCACCTGACGGGCAACGAAGGGCACGGAGGCTCTCGACATGTGGAACTTGCTCGACGACGACGCAGCGTTCCCGTCCGACCTGTCCCGCCCCGCCGGCGTCGCGCCGGTGCTCCCGCTGTTCGGCGCGCCCGAGGACGAGACCGCGCTCGGCTGGCAGGAGCGCGCCCTGTGCGCCCAGACGGACCCCGAGGCCTTCTTCCCGGAGAAGGGCGGCTCCACGCGCGAGGCGAAGAAGGTCTGCGCCCGCTGCGACGTGCGGGCCGAGTGCCTCGAGTACGCCCTCGCCAACGACGAGCGCTTCGGCATCTGGGGCGGCCTGTCCGAGCGCGAGCGCCGGAAGCTGAAGAAGCGCGTCGTCTGACGCGTGGGCCGCGCGGTCTGAGGCGCGGATCACCCGCCGGCCGGGCGCGGCGGACGCGAGCGACGCCCACCCGGCAGTCATGATGGAGCCGATGACCGAAGCACCAGCGGGTGCGCGGGTGCCGTCGACGCCCCCCGCCCGGCCCAGCGCCCGGATCCGGGAGACCGTGACCGCGGTCGTCGTGACCCGGGGGGGCACCGAGTACCTGCCCCGCACGCTCGCGGCGCTGGCCGCCCAGACGCGGCCCGTGCAGCGCGTCGTCCTCGTCGACGCCGCTCCCGGCGCCAGGCCGGACGACCTCGCCGCCGCCGTGCCCGACGCCGTCGCGCGCCTCGCGCAGGTCGCCCCCACGCGCCTGGTGACCGCGCCGGGCGTGCGCACGTTCGGCGGGGCCGTGCGTGCCGCGCTCGCGGACGCGGTGCGCGCGGGGGCCGCGGAGGCGGCCGGGGTCGCCGAGCCCGGGGTGGGACGGCCCGCCGTGCTGCCCGGCCCGCGGCGCACCGAGCCCGCCGAGCGGCCCGCGGAGCAGTCCGCGGAGCAGTCCGCAGGTGACGGCGCCGGCTGGCTCTGGTTGCTCCACGACGACTCCGCGCCCGAGCCCGACGCGCTCGCCGCGCTCGTCCGTGCGGTCGAGGTCGCCCCTTCGGTGGGCGTCGCCGGGCCCAAGCAGCGGACCTGGGACGACCCCGCGCGGGTCGTCGAGGTGGGCGTGACGACGTCGCGCTTCGGCCGGCGCATGACCGGCCTCGACGAGCCCGAGGTGGACCAGGGCCAGCACGACGCGCGCGATGACGTGCTCGCCGTGGGCCTGGCCGGCGCGCTCGTGCGCCGGGACGTGTGGGACCTGCTCGGCGGGCCCGACCCCGCGCTCGGCCCGTACGGCGACGGCCTGGACCTGTGCCGGCGCGCGCGCCTGGCGGGCCACCGGGTCGTCGTGGTGCCGCGCGCCGTCGTGCGGCACGCGCAGGCGAGCCTCACCGGTGGGCGCGAGGGCTGGGACGCGCGGCGCTCGGCGCGCCGGCGGCGCGAGGCGTTCGTGCACAGCCAGCTCGTCGGCGTGCCGGCGGGTCTCGTGCCCGTGGTGGCGCTCCTCGCGGTCCTCAGCGGCGTCGTGCGCGCCCTCGGGCGACTCGTGACGAAGGAGCCGCAGCTCGTCGTCGCCGAGCTCGTCGCGCCCTGGGCGGTGCTCGCGCGGCCCGAGCGCGTGCTGCGCGCCCGGCGGCGGCTGCGGCGCACCTCGCGCCTGCCGCGGCGCGCGCTGCGGCCCCTCGAGGCGACGTGGCGGGACGTCGTCGGGCAGGTGCGCGACCGGCGGCTGGCCGCGGCCGAGGCGCGTCGGAGCACGGCCGCCCCGAGCGAGCTGGAGCTCGCCGAGCTCGCGGCGCTGCGCCGGCGCCGCCGTGCCGGGCTGACCACCGTCGCCGTGCTCGCGGTGGCGGTGAACCTCGCGGTCCTCGGGGCGCTCGCGGCCGACGTCCTCGGCGGCGCGCGGCTGCTGGGCGGGTCCCTCCTCGCGGGCGACGCGGGCCCCGCCGACCTGTGGGCGGCCGCGACGTCGTGGTGGTCGCCGGGCGGGCTCGGGCAGGCGTCGCCCCCGGAGCCGCTGCTCATGGCGCTCGTGCCCCTCGCGGCCCTCACGCGCGGCCTCGGGGGCGCGACGGCGCTCGTCATGCTCGCCTCGGTCGCGCTCGCGGCGCTCGGCGCGTGGTTCGCCGCCGGCGCCGCCACCCGGTCGGTCGCGCTGCGCGCGTGGGCGGCCCTCGGGTGGACCGCCGCGCCCGCGCTGCTCGTCGCGCTCGACGAGGCCCGGCTCGGCGCCGTGCTGGCGCACCTCGCGCTGCCGTGGTTCCTCCTGGCCCTGGCGCGCGCCGTCGGCGCCGCCCGCACCGACTCCGTGGTCTCCGGGCTCGTGGGAGCCAAGCGTCTCGCCCCGCGAGCCCCCGCCGAGCGGCCCGGTCCGGCGACCGCGTCCCGCCCGCGCTACGTGTTCGAGGAGGACGCCGACGAGGCCGTGGGCGAGGACGCCGTCGAGCCGACCGAGCGGTCCACCGCGCCGACCGAGCCGGGCGGGCGGTCCGCCGACGAGCCCGCCGCCCCCGCCGCGCCCGACGAGGCGCCCGCGCCGGACGTGACCGCCGAGGACGAGCCCGCCGACGACGAGCCCGCGGAGGTCGTGCCCGCGGGCCCGCCGCCCGGGCCGCTGCACCCGCCGTCGACCGCCGTGACCGAGCCGTCGCTGGCCGCGGCCGCCGCGGCCGGCCTGCTGCTCGCGGTCGTCACCGCCGCTGCCCCCGTGCTCCTGGGCGCCGTCGTCCTCCTGCTCGTCGCGATCGCCCCGGTGGCGCGGCGCCGCGCCCGCCTGGTCTGGGTCGCGGTGCCCTCGCTCGCGCTGCACGGACCTGTGCTCGCCGAGGCCGTCGAGCGCTGGTCCGACGGCGGGTGGCGGCTCCTCGTCGCCGACCCCGGCGTGCCCGTGGCCGCCGGCGCGGCCGCGCCCGCGTGGCAGCAGGTGCTCGGCTGGCCCGTCCCCGCGGAGGCCTGGGCGGCGGTCCCGTGGGAGGGCCCCGTCGCCGACGTCGCGCCGCTGGTCGCCTCCGGCGTCGTCCTCGTGCTCGCGCTGCCCGCGCTGTGGCTGCGCGCCCCGGTCGGCCACGCGGCCCGCATCGCCTGGCTGGCGGTGGCCACGGGCGTCGCCGCCGGCCTCGTCGCCTCCGGGGTGGTCTCCGGGGTCGCCGACGACGACCTCGGCCGCGTCGAGGTCACCGCCTCCGCCGCGCCCGGGCTCAGCCTCGCGCTCGCCGGGGCGCTGACCGCCGCGCTGCTCGGCGCGACCGGCCTGCGCAGCGCGCTGGGCCGCCGCGGCCTCGGCCTCGGCCACCTCGCCGTCGCCGTGCTCACGCTCGCGGCCGTCGTCGCGCCCACCGCGCTCCTGGGCGCGTGGGGGTGGCACGTGCGGCAGGAGGGGACCGCCCTCGTGGCCGGCGACGTGCCCGACGTGCCCACGGTCGGCCGGCAGCTGCAGGCCACCGCGGGGCTGCGCGTCCTGCGCCTCGAGCCCGCGCCCGACGGCGTGGTCGCGACCCTGCTGCGGGGGAACGGTCGCCAGCTGACGGAGACCTCGCGCGCCGTCGAGCTGCGCCGCCTCCTCGAGGGCCCGGACGCCGCTGACGCCGAGGTGGCCGACGTCGCCGCACGCCTCGCCACCGGCACCGCCACCGACGCCGTGGGGCCGCTGGCGAGCCTCGGCGTGGGCGCCGTCGTGGTGCCCGCGGGGACGGGCGCGGACGGCGCCGCGCTCGCCGGCGCCCTGGACGCCACGCCCGGCCTCGAGCGCGTGACGAGCACCCCGGCCGGCGTCATCTGGCGGGTCACCGGCGCCACGTCCGACACGGCCGGCTGGGCCCGTGTCGTCGCGGGCGAGGCCAGCACGGGCGAGGTCCAGGCCGCGCTGCGCTCGGCGACCGGGGCCCTCCCGGGCGCCGAGGGGGAGGTGCCGTCCGGCCCGACGCCGCGGCTGCTCGTCCTCGCCGAGCGCGCCGACGACGGCTGGCACGCGACGGCGGACGCCCGGCCGCTGCGCGCCGTCGCCACGCCGTGGCGGCAGGCGTTCGAGCTGCCCGCCGGCGCCGCTGAGGTCGTCGTGGAGCACGAGCCGGCCCGCCGCGGCGCGTGGCTCGCGCTCCAGGGCGGCGTGCTGCTGGTCTCGGCGCTGCTCGCGGTGCCGCTGCGCCGACGCCGAGGGGGAGCGCGATGAGCGACCGCACCACCGGCCGCGCCCGCGCGGCCCTGTTCCTCGCCGGCCGGACCGTCGGCGCCGCCGTCGTGCTCGGCGCGGTGGCCGGCGTCGTCGTCCTGGCGGACCTGGTGCCCGCCGAGGCCGGCGGCGCACGGGTCGCGCCCGCGGAGGTCGCGGTGCCGCCCACGCCCGCCGTGCTGGTGTGTCCGGGCCCGCTGCGCCTGGCCGCCGAGACCGCCGGCGACGCGGCCTACGACCCGGCCTTCGACCCGACCCCGCGGGACGCCACGAACGACCTCGTCGCGCTCGGCGTGCCCGACGCCGACGGCACGCCGGTGCGGCTCGGGCCGGGTGTGACCCGCCTCGACGGTACCGTGCTCGCGGAGCCAGCCGGTGCCGCCGTGGGTCTGACCGACCTGGCGGACGCGTCCGTCGTGCGCGTCGACCCGTCCGGGGAGGCGTCGCCGTGGGCCGCGGCGGCGACCGCGTGGCGCGCCGGCACGGGCGACCTGCGCGGGCTCGCGGCGGCGTCCTGCCAGCGGCCGGCCGCCGAGACCTGGCTCGTGGGCGGCAGCACCCGGCTCGGCTCGAGCGCGCGCCTCGTGCTGCAGAACGCAGGTGCGACGCCCGCCACCGTGACCGTGCGCATGTGGGGCGCGGGCGGGCCGCTCGAGCTCGCCGGTGCGCCCGACTACCTCGTCCCGCCGGGCACCGAGCGCGTCATCCTGCTCGAGGGCCTCGCCGCGGAGCAGTCGCAGCTCGTCGCGCACGTGTCCGCGAGCGGCGGCCTCGTGTCCGCGTTCGTCCAGGACAGCCGCACCTCGGGGCTCGTGCCCGCGGGCGTGGACCTCGTCGTCGGCGGCGCGGCGCCCGCCACCGTGCAGGCCGTCCCGGCGGTGTCCGTGGTCGAGGACGCGCCCGAGCCGCCCGTGGTGCGCGTGCTCGCCCCCGACGACGAGGCCGGCCCGGCGCACGTCGAGGTCGCGATGCTCGGGCCCGACGGCGTCGTCCGCCTGCCGGGGACGGCGGACCTGGACCTCGACCCGGGCGAGGTCGTCGACGTGCCGCTCGACGGGCTGCCGCCCGGCGACTACACCGCGTGGGTCCGCTCGGACGTGCCGGTCGTCGCGGGTGCGATGGTGACCCGGGCCGGCACCGCCGCCGAGCGGCAGCTCGCGGGTGAGACGCTCGTCGAGCGCGCATGGTCGCCCGCCGTGGCACGCACCCCGCAGGGCGCGCTCGCGCTGCCGGGCGACGAGGCGGGCCGGCTCGTCGTGACCACGGTGCCCGGGGCCGGGACGGTCACGCCCGCCGCGGTGACGCTCGAGGTGCTCGACGCCGCGGGCGGGGTGCTCGCCCGCCACGACCTCGCGGTCCCGGCGGGCTCGTCCCGCGCGCTCGACCTCGCGGCGCTCGCCACGCCGTCGGGGGACGCCGACGACGACGCCGCCGGCGACGACGACACCGCCGCCGACGGCGCCGACGGCGACCGGCCCGGGACCGGCCGCCGCCCGGCCGCGGTCGTGCTGCGCACCGACGACCCGCGCGTCGTGTGGGGCGCGGTGCTCGACACCGGCACCACGGTCGGCGTGCTGGCGCCGGTCCCGCCCGCCGGGGCGCGTCCGGCGGTCGCGGTCACCGTCCGCTGAGCGCCGCCGTCCGGCGGGACCGCCGGGTTCTGCGCTAGGCGCGGGGGGTGGCCCGGCGCACCTCGACGGCCTCGCGCACGGTGAGCCCCGCGCGCAGCGCGAGCCGCAAGGGAGCCTGGTACCAGCGGCCGTAGCGGCGCGACAGGTAGCGCCGCGCGCTCGCGTGGTGGGCCCGGATCATCGGCGCCGGCCTGTCGCGCCACGAGACGCCCTGGACGTGCGTCACGCGCGCCGCGGGGACGTAGAGGTTCGTCCAGCCGGCCTTGCCCAGGCGGTCGCCCAGGTCGACGTCCTCGAAGAACATGAAGTACGACTCGTCGAACCCGCCGAGCGCCTCGAACGCCTCCCGCCGCAGCAGCAGGCACGCGCCGGACAGCCAGCCCGCGGGCCGGTTCCGCAGCGCGGCGTCGGGCGTCTCCGCGACCGAGCCCGCCGGCGCATCGTCCGCGCCGACCTCGCCCGCGCCGACCTCGCCCGCGCCCTCCTGGTCCACGCGGTAGCGGCGCGTCCACGGGTTGCCGGGCCACACGTGCACCAGCAGCGCGTGGCCCGCCCCGACGCTCAGCGACGGCAGCGCGCGCGCCGACGGGTAGCGCGAGCCGTCCGGGTTGAGCAGGGCCGGGCCCGCCGCGCCGACGTCGGGCCGCGCACCCGCGGCGTCGAGCAGGACGTCGAGCGACCCCTCGTGCCACACGACGTCGTGGTTCGCCACCACGAGCCACGGCTGCGTCGCGCCGCGCGCCCCCAGGTTCGCCGCGGCGCCGTAGCCGAGGTTCCGCCCGGGCAGCACGAGCCGCGCGCCGTACTCGTCGGCGACCTGCCGGGCGACCTCGTGGTTCTCGCCGTTGTCGACGACGACGAGCTCGACCTGCGCGGTCGTCGCCGTACGCAGCGAGGCCGCGAACTCCGCGAGATCCGGCCCCGGCTGGTAGGTCACGCACACCACTCGCACGGGTGGCCGGTCGGTCATGCCCCGAACCCTAGCCGTGCGATCAGGGCTGGTAGCGCGGGTCGACCTCCTCCGGGCGGCGCCCGAGCAGGTGCGCGACCTGCTCGACGACGACCTCCCGGACCAGGTCGGCGAGGTCCGCCTCGTCCACGGCACGGGTCTCCACGGGCCGGCGGTAGACGACGATGCGGGCCGGGAGCCCGGCGTCGGCAGGGAAGTAGCGGCCCATCGGCACGCCGCCGTGCTCCCACGGGGCGGGCTGCGACGGCGGCACCTCCTCGACCGCGAACTCGGTCCCCTCGAGCTGGCGGCCCCAGCGCCGCTCGAGGCGCTCGACGGCGTCGAGCACGTGGTCGTCGAAGCGCTCGGCGCGCGTCCGGTACGCGGGCAGGTTCGGCGGGATCACGGGGCCGCGCAGGCCCCGGCCGCGGCGGTCGCGCCGACGCGCCACCTGCGCCCGCAGGGCGGGCGGACGTGCACTCCTCACGTCTGCCACTGTACGGCGAGACCGGCCTCGTGGGGCGGGGCGGCGGCGCGGCGCGCCCGGGCGCGGGGGAGGGGTCGGCGTGGCGGGAGGGACCGACGTCGGGGGCGGAAGGTACCCTCGCAGCGTGAGGTCCGGTCGTCAGTGCTCCCGCAACGCGTGCGGGCGTCCCGCGGTGGCGACGCTGACCTACGTGTACTCGGACTCGACGGCGGTGCTCGGGCCGCTCGCCCAGCTCGCCGAGCCGCACTCGTACGACCTGTGCGCCGAGCACGCCGAGCGCCTCACCGCGCCGCGCGGCTGGGAGGTCGTGCGCCTCATGCCGGAGTTCGTGCCGACCGGCCCCACGCCGGACGACCTCGTCGCGCTCGCCGAGGCGGTGCGCGAGGCCGGCCGCCCGCGCGTCGCCGAGCCCGCACCCGTGCCCGACGGCGGTGAGGGCGTGCGGCGCGGGCACCTGCGGGTGCTCCCCGGGGAAGGGTCGTAGTCGGTGGTCCCCGAGTCCTCGCCCGACCTGGGCCGGACCCCGAACAGCTGCGGGACGTGCCGCGTCACGGACCTCACGCGGCTGCCGATGGTGCTCACCGACGGCACCGAGGTGACGTTCATCTCGTGCAACGAGTGCGAGACGCACGAGTGGCTCGTGCAGGTGGAGGACGGCACCTGGCGCACCGTGCCGATCGACGTCGTCCTGCAGCGTTCCGCCCGGCGCCGCTGACGTCGCCCGTCCCCGGTCCGCCCACGGGCGGCGTCCGCGAGGTGGGCCCCGCTCGACCGCGCGCCACGGCTCGCTAGGCTGCGCCGCATGGTTTCGCTCGACGACCTGATCAAGGCCTACGACGTCCGCGGCGTGGTCCCCGACCCGTTCTCCGCCGACGTCGCGCGCGCCATCGGTGCCGCGTTCGCCGAGGTCGTGGGCGGACCCCGCGTCGTCGTCGGGCGCGACATGCGGCCGAGCGGCCCGGCGCTCGTGGACGCGTTCGCCGACGGCGTCACGTCCCGGGGCGTCGACGTGGTGCGCATCGGCCTGTGCTCGACCGACGGCCTCTACCACGCGTCCGGGGCGATGGGCCTGCCGGGCGCGATGTTCACCGCGAGCCACAACCCCGCCGAGTACAACGGCATCAAGATGTGCCACGCGGGCGCGCGGCCGGTGGGCCTGGACAGCGGGCTCGCCGACGTCCGCGCGCTCGCCGAGCGCTACCTGGACGAGGGCCTGCCCGCCCCGGCCGGGCGGCGCGGCGAGGTGAGCGACCACGACACGCTCGCCGAGTACGCGGCGTTCCTGCGCGGGCTCGTGGACCTCTCGGGCATCCGGCCGCTCAAGGTCGTCGTCGACGCCGGCAACGGCATGGCGGGGCTGACGGTGCCCGCGGTGCTCGGCACGGCGGCCGGCCTGCCCGCGCTGCCGCTCGAGATCGTGCCGCTGTACTTCGAGCTCGACGGGTCGTTCCCCAACCACGAGGCCAACCCGCTCGAGCCGGAGAACCTCCGCGACCTGCAGGCCGCCGTCGTCGAGCACGGCGCGGACATCGGCCTCGCCTTCGACGGCGACGCCGACCGGTGCTTCGTCGTCGACGAGCAGGGGCAGCCGGTGAGCCCGTCCGCGATCACCGCGCTCGTGGGTCTGCGCGAGGTGGCCCGCGAGCTGGCCGCGGGCCGCGAGCCCACGGTCATCCGGAACCTCATCACGTCCCGCGCGGTGCCCGACCTGCTCGAGGCCGCAGGTGCCCGCGTGGTCCGCACGCGCGTCGGCCACTCGTTCATCAAGGCGCAGATGGCCGAGCACGACGCCGTGTTCGGCGGCGAGCACAGCGCGCACTACTACTTCCGCGACTTCTTCTTCGCCGACACCGGCATGCTCGCCGCGATGCACGTGCTCGCGGCGCTCGGCGAGGCGCGCCGCCCGGACGGGTCGCCGGCCCCGCTCTCTGGGCTCGCGGAGGCCTACGAGCCGTACGTGGCCAGCGGCGAGATCAACTCGCGCGTGGCCGACGTCGCGGCGGCGCGGCAGCGGGTCGTCGACGCGTACGTCGTGCGGCAGGAGGCCGGGCCGGTCGAGGTCGACGAGCTCGACGGCCTGACCGTCAGCCACTGGGACGCGACGCCGCGCTGGTGGTTCAACCTGCGCGCCTCCAACACCGAGCCGCTCCTGCGGCTCAACGTCGAGGCCGCGGACGAGGACATCATGGAGAAGGTGCGCGACGACGTGCTCGCGCTCGTGCGCGGAGAGGACGGCTGAGCGTGGACGTGCCGGGCTGGGTCAGGGACATCCTCCGGTGCCCCGCGTGCGGCTCGCCGCTCGCGGACGGGTCGCGGCCCGACGGCACCGCGGAGCTCGTGTGCACGGGCGAGGCGTGCGCCCTCGCGTACCCGGTGCGTGACGGCATCCCCGTGCTGCTCGTCGACGAGGCGTACCCCTCGGCCGGCACGGTGTGAGCCCTCCGTCCGGGCCGGTGGCCCGCGGTCGGGGCGGGACGGCGCGGGCCCGCCCCGACCGCAGCCATCATCCGGCCGCAGCGGCCTTGATGGAGGCGAAGTAGTCCGGGTTCTCCTCGAGCCACTGCTCGACCGAGCCCTCCGGGTCCTCACCGCCGTTCTGGTTGAACATGATCTCCTCGAGCGAGAAGAGCTGGTCGCCGGTGAGCGTGAAGGCCTCCAGCCAGCTCGCCAGCTGCGGGTAGTCCTCGGCGAACCCGGCCCGCGCCACCACCTCGATGTTCTCGGCGCCGCCCAGGGTGCCCTCCGGGTCCTCCAGGTCGCGCAGCGGGAACGCGTCGTAGGCCCAGTGCGGGCGCCAGAGCGTCACGACGACGTCGCGGCCGGCGTCGATCGCACCGGAGAGCTCCGCGAGCATGGCCTGGGTCGAGGACTCGACGAACTCCATGCCCTCGAGCCCGTAGGTGGGGATGACTGCCTCCTTGGTGATTCGGGTCAGGCCCGCGCCCGGCTCGATGCCGACGATCCGGTTGTCGAACCCGTCGGCGCTGTCGGCCAGCTCCTCGAGCGAGGCGATGGGGGCGTCCTCGTTGACCGCGATCGTGAGGCGGGCGTCGTCGTACCAGACACCCAGGCGCTCCATGTCGTCGCCGTACTCGTCGAGGTAGGTGCCGTGCGTGATGGGCAGCCAGGCGTCGAAGAAGAGGTCGTAGTCGCCGCCGGCGACCGCCGTGTAGATGACGCCCATGTCGCCGCCCGACTCGAGCGTGACGTCGTAGCCCTCGGACTCCAGGAGGTTCGCCCACAAGTAGCTCGCGGCGTCCCCCTCGGGCCAGCCGCCGGGCGGCAGGGCGATGGTGACCTTCGTCAGATCCTCGCCGGTGCCCTCGCCGCCCGGGGCGTCGCCGTTGCCGCCGTCCCCGCCCGCGCAGGCGGCGAGGGCGAGCAGCGCGGCGGTGCCCGTCGCGACGGTGGTCGGTGCCTTCCGGTTTCCTCGTCTCATTGCTTCCTCTCTCGGGCGGCGGGCCGCCCGTCGTTCGCTCGTCGTGCGAGCAGGGCCCGAGCATCGACGCGTCGGACCCGGGTCGGGGAATCAGCGGGCCGCCGTCGCCTGAAGGGCGCGCGCGACCGGGGAACGGCTGGCGAGGGCGGAGGTGATCCGATCGAGGTAGATCGCGAGGATGACGACCGCCAGCCCCGCCTCGAAGCCCAGTGCGATGTCGATCGTGCTCAGGGCGCTGACCACCTCTCGGCCCAGGCCGCGGGTGCCGGCGAGGCCGGAGATCACGACCATCGAGAGCGACAGCATGATCACCTGGTTGACGCCGGCCATGATCGTCGGCATCGCGAGCGGCATCTGGATCTGACGCAGGATGCGTCCCGGCGGCGCGCCGAACGCGTGACCGGCCTCGACGACCTCGCGGTCGACCTGGCGGATGCCGAGCTCGGTGAACCGCACCCCCGGGGCGAGGGCGAAGATGATCGTCGCGACGAGCCCGGGCGCGACGCCCGCCCGGAAGACCACCACGACCGGGATGAGGTAGACGAACGCGGGCATCGTCTGCATGAAGTCCAGGACGGGCCGCACCGTCGCGGACACCCGGTCGTCGCGCGCCGCCCAGACCCCGAGCGGGATGCCGATCGCCAGGGCGATGAAGCTGGCCACGAGGACGAGGGCGAGCGACGCCATCGCGTTGTCCCACTGGTCGACGCCGAGCACGACGACGAAGCCCAGGAGGGCACCGACGCCCAGGCGCCAGCCCTTGGCCCAGAACGCCAGGGCGCTGAGGACGGCGACGACGACCCACCACGGGGGCGAGGTGAGGAGCGTCTCGGCCGCGTCGAACGACGCCACGAGGATCGTCCGGACGAGGTCGAAGAGGACTCCGAACGCGTCGGTGACCCAGTCGACGCCGGACTCGATCCAGGCGCCGAGGGGGATCCGGGGACCGATCTCCGTGGCGCTCATGCGGGCACCGCCGTCGCCGGGGCCGACAGCGTGCCGTTCGTGCGGCCAGGCGGTGCCGACGCCGCGGCGGCGGTGCCCCCGGACCCGTCGCCGTTCGCGCTCTCGGTGGGCGCCATCGCCTCCAGCAGGGTGACGCGCGGGATGACGCCGACCAGCCGCCCGTCGTCGTCCACCACGGGGACAGGCAAGGGCGTCTCCGCCGACGGCGCGAAGATCTCCGCGAGCGGCGCGTTGACGCCCACCGCCGTCACCTCGTCGCGCGTCAGCTCGGCGAGCGTCTCCACACCCCGGCGCTGGCCGGCCAGGACGTCGTCGTCGCGCAGCACACCGAGCAGGCGGCGGTTGCGGTCCACGAGGTAGGCGGCGGAGGTCTGCGCGTCGCGCATCTCCCGCAGCGCGCCGCGCGGGCCGGCGCCGACGACGACCACCGCGCGCGGACGGACCATCACCGAGCCGGCGGTGAGCACCCGCGTGCGGTCGACGTCGGCGACGAACTGCGCCACGTAGTCGTTCGCGGGCTCGGACAGGATCTGCTCCGAGGTGCCGATCTGCACGATCCGGCCGTCACGCATCACGGCGATGCGGTCGCCGAGGCGCATGGCCTCGTTGAGGTCGTGGGTGATGAAGACGATGGTCTTGCCCAGGCTCTGCTGCAGCTCGACGAGCTGGTCCTGCATCTCGCGCCGGATGAGCGGGTCCAGGGCCGAGAACGCCTCGTCCATGAGCAGGACGTCGGTGCCCGCAGCGAGGGCGCGGGCCAGGCCCACGCGCTGCCGCATCCCCCCGGAGAGCTCGGCGGGCAGGTGGTCCTCCCAGCCCCCGAGGCCGACCATCTCGAGCGCCTCGCCGGCCCGGCGCCGCCGCTCGGCCCCGTCCACGCCGCGGACCGCCAGCGCGTACGCGGCGTTCTCGAGGACCGTGCGGTGGGGGAGCAGGGCGAAGTGCTGGAACACCATCGAGACGCGTTCCTGGCGCAGTGTGCGGAGGTCGCGCGCGGAGATGGAGCCGAGGTCCGCGTCGCCCAGCCGGATCGTCCCCGCGGTCGGCCGCCAGAGGCCGTTGAGCATCCGGAGCAGGGTGGACTTGCCAGAGCCGGACAGGCCCATCACGACGAACGTCTCGCCCGCCTCGACGGTGAACGAGGCGTCGATGACCGCCGGCGTGCCGAGCGCCCGGACGTCGTCGCGGCTGGCGCCCGCCCGTAGCTGACGTACCGCCTCACCGGGCCGTCGCCCGAAGACCTTGAACACACCGTCAGCTGCCAGGATCGTCACGTTTCGTAGTCCTCATCGCCTCACGAGGGTCGGGGCCGCCGTCGGCATGTCCCGCCAGTGGCCCGGTCCGCGGTCCGCGGTGCCCGGCCGCGGGACACCCTTCCGGCTCGATGTCGGGGCGTCCAGCGGTACATCTCGGACATTTCGCCCGAGGGTGCGCCGTCGAGCCGACCGGCAACGCGCTGGCCTGCACTGATGCTTTGCTGAACCGTTACGGAGTCGTGACCCGGATCGGTCCACCCTCGCCCGGAGGTCCACCCGATCGGACCAACGTGCCGGTCGGCTCGGGGGCGCGGGACCCCGAGCCCGGTCGGCGGGCAGACGTCCGCCGGGCGCGTACCCGGCCGGCGGCGCACCACGTACCATGGTCGTGCTTGGCGCAGGTGATGCCGTCGGCCCGGAGGGGCCGCGCCGGGCGAGAGGCGACCGCCCGACGTCGGGCGGGGCCGCCGTCCCACCGACCCTGCGCGTCCGCGCGCCGTCCCACCGGAGTCAGCCATGTCCCAGCTCGACGAGGTCCCCGGCCGCTTCAAGGTCCGCGACCTGTCCCTGGCGGCCGCGGGCCGCCACCAGATCCGCCTGGCCGAGCACGAGATGCCCGGCCTCATGGCGCTGCGCGCCGAGTACGCCGACACCCGGCCGCTCGCCGGCGCGCGCATCGCCGGCTCGCTGCACATGACCGTGCAGACCGCCGTGCTCATCGAGACCCTCGTCGCGCTCGGCGCCGAGGTCCGCTGGGCCTCCTGCAACATCTTCTCGACCCAGGACGAGGCCGCCGCGGCGGTCGCCGTCGGCCCGGACGGCACTCCCGAGGACCCGCGCGGCGTGCCGGTGTTCGCCTGGAAGGGCGAGACGCTCGAGGAGTACTGGGACTGCACCGAGCAGATCCTCACCTGGCCCGGCGGCCAGGGCCCGACGGCGATCCTCGACGACGGCGGCGACGCGACCCTGCTCGTGCACTCCGGCGTCGAGTACGAGGCCGCGGGCGCGGTCCCGGCCGATCTCGCCCCCGGCGACCCGGGCTACTCGCACGAGCTCAACGTCATCCTCGGCGTGCTGCGCCGCTCGCTCGCGGCCGACCCGCAGCGCTGGACGCGCATCGCGGCGGGCATCACGGGCGTGAGCGAGGAGACGACGACGGGCGTGCACCGCCTCTACCAGCTCGCCGAGGCCGGTCAGCTGCTCTTCCCGGCGATCAACGTCAACGACTCGGTCACCAAGAGCAAGTTCGACAACAAGTACGGCATCCGCCACTCGCTGCCCGACGGCATCAACCGCGCCACCGACATCCTCATCGGCGGCAAGGTCGCGTTCGTCGCGGGCTACGGCGACGTCGGCAAGGGCGCGGCCGAGGCGCTGCGCGGCCAGGGCGCGCGCGTCATCGTCTCGGAGATCGACCCGATCTGCGCGCTGCAGGCGGCGATGGACGGCTTCCAGGTCGCCCGGATCGAGGACGTCGTCGGCGAGGCCGACTTCTTCATCACGACGACCGGCAACAAGGACGTCATCCGCGTCGAGCACATGCTCGCGATGAAGGACAAGGCCGTCGTCGGCAACATCGGCCACTTCGACAACGAGATCGACATGGCCGGCCTCGCGGCGGTGCCGGGCGTCCGGCGGACCGAGATCAAGCCGCAGGTCCACGAGTGGACGTTCCCCGCGGACGGCGAGCGCCCCGAGCGGTCGATCATCGTGCTGTCGGAGGGCCGCCTGCTCAACCTCGGCAACGCGACGGGCCACCCGTCGTTCGTCATGAGCACCTCCTTCTCCAACCAGGTCATCGCGCAGATCGAGATCGCCCGCGGTGGCTACCCGCTCGGCGTGCACCGGCTGCCGAAGGTCCTCGACGAGAAGGTCGCGCGCCTGCACCTGCCGGCCCTCGGCGTCCGCCTCACCGAGCTGACCAAGGAGCAGGCGGAGTACATCGGCGTCGACGTGGCGGGCCCGTACAAGCCGGAGCACTACCGCTACTGAGCCCGTCGCGCCCGGGCCGGACGCGGCGTCGGGCGCGATACTCGCACCATGACGTGGGGGCGAGCGGCAGCCGTCGCGCTGCTGCTCGCCCCCGTCGTCGTCGTGGGCTGCGGCCCGACGCCGCCGGACGGGGCGCGCGAGCCCGGGGCCGCGGTGAGCGCGGAGGAGCCCGCCGTCGCCGGCCTCGCCGTGGACGAGCCCGAGGTGCAGGGGCTCGCGGCGGCAGCGCCCGGCCCGGGGCCGGACGACGCGCCCGCCGCGCGAGGCCTGCCGCCCGCGCCAGCGATCCCCGCCGCGGCGCCCGCGGAGGCCGTGCCGATGTACACCGCGACGGTGGCGCCGGTCGACGAGGCGCTCGCCGCCCGGATGAGCGCGTCCTGGCGGCCCGGGTGCCCGGTCCCGCTCGAGGACCTGCGCTACGTCACGGTCACGTACGTGGACTTCGACGGCGCGGTGCAGACCGGCGAGCTCGTCGTGCACGCGGACGTCGCCGAGGGTGTCACACGGGTGTTCGCGCGGCTCTTCGAGCTGCGCTACCCGATCCGCTCGATGCGGCTCGTGGACGACTTCGGGGCCGACGACGACGCGTCCATGCGCGCGGACAACACCTCGGCGTTCAACTGTCGCGCGATCACGGGCGGCTCGGCGTGGTCCGAGCACGCCTACGGGCGCGCGATCGACCTCAACCCCGTGGAGAACCCGTACGTGCTCGGCTCCCACGTCGCCCCGCGGGTGGGCCGGCCGTTCGTGTCCCGCCCCGACGCGCCCGGCGTCGTGCACGCCGACGACGCCGTGGTCCGCGCCTTCGCCGCTCAGGGGTGGCAGTGGGGCGGCTACTGGGACTCGCCGACGGACTACCAGCACTTCTCGACGACGGGCCGATGATCGCGCGTCGCGGGGCGCCACGCCCGTAGGGTGCGGGCATGCCTGTCCGGTCGCCCGCGCGTCCGCGCGCCCGACGCCGGCCGGTGACCGCGGCCGCGCGCCTCGCCCCGGTCCCCGCCCTGGCCCTCGTCCTCGCCGTCGGCGTGGCAGCGTGCTCGGGGGAGGGCCCCGCGCCCGACGACCCGTCCCCGACGCCGACGGCGGACCCGGAGCCCGGGCCGACCCTCCCGGCGCCGCCGCCCCTCGGCCCGCTCGAGGAGTACCTCGGCTTCGGGGACACGGTGCGCACGGCGGAGGAGTGGGTCGCGCAGATCACCGCCCGCGAGAACCTCGTCGCGGTCTGCATGGCGGAGCAGGGGTTCGAGTACGTCCCCCAGGTGCCGAGCGTGGACCGGATCACCTACCTCGACGGGCCGGTGCAGGGCACGCGCGAGTTCGTCGAGCGGTGGGGCTACGGGTCGTGGTCCTCCCCGCCGGGCGGGTCCGGCGGCGGCTTCACGTACACGTTGGCCGAGGACCCGAACTGGGCGCGGGTGGAGGAGATGAGCGAGGCGGGTCGCGCGGCCTACCTCACGGCGCTCTGGGGGCCGGTGTCGGCGTCCTCCGCCGACGGGTCGGAGACCCGCGAGGGCGGTTGCGCGGACGGCGTCCTCACGGCGGCCGGCCCGGAGGCGGCGTTCCTGGCGGGCGTGCGCGACGAGGCCTACGCGTTCCTCGACGCGCTGAACGCAGACCCGAGGTTCGCCGAGGTGGACGCCGCGTGGTCGTCGTGCATGGCCGACCGCGGCTTCGCGTTCACGAACCCGTTCGCCGCGCAGCAGCGGTTCTGGGACGAGGTCTCCGACGAGATCGCCGACGGCGCGCTCGACCCCGTCGTGGCCGCCGAGCGGGCGCCGGAGGAGGTGGCGGTCGCCGTCGCGGACCTCGACTGCCAGGAGGCGACCGACTGGTGGAACCGGCACCGCGCGATCGAGATCGAGCTGCAGCAGGAGTACGTCGACCTCCACCGCGCCGACCTCGAGGCCCTCGCCGAGGCGCTCGCCCGCTGACCCGCCGCGGACACCGGCTCGCGGCCGACCGCCCCACGCAACCTCCCCCCACGCCGGCTTCGAGAGTCTCCGGCGAGTTCGAGAGGTCAGACCTCTCGAACTCGCCGGAGACTCTCGATCTCGCGGGTGGGGTGGGGGCGGGCGGGGGTGGGGCGGGTCAGTCGGTGGGGTCAGGGATCGCGTGGGGGAGGCGCCGCAGGAGCGCGGCCTCGGCCTGCGCGCGCCGGGCGGCCTCGAGGCTCGTGCGGTACTCGCGGTCCCGCCGCTCGGCGAGGACGGCCGCGATGAACCGCTCGGGGTGCGTCCCGACAGGCGGTCCCGGGGCGACGTAGCGCTCCATCTCGGCGGCGATCTCCTGCCCGAGCCGGTGGCGGGACGCCGGGTGCAGCATCGCGGCGCGGCCGAGCATCTGCCGTGCCCGCAGCGCGAGGCCGTCCGGGAGACGGCGGATGTCCGCGGTCCTCGCCCACGCCGCCAGCTCGGGCGGCATGACCACCGGGGGCAGGGCGCGTTGGCCGCCCCGCACGCGCACGGCGTACGTGCCCGCCACGACGTCGCCCAGCCGCTTGCCCTTGCTGTGCGCGAGCGAGGTGATGACGGCGACGGACCCGAAGGTCAGCCACAGCTCCAGCACGCCCACGAGCGCGCGCGTGATCGCGTGCCGGAAGCGGACCGGACCGCCGTCGTCGCGCACGACGCGCAGGCCGGCGGCGAGCTTGCCGAGCGACCGGCCGCGGGTGAGCGTCTCGACCGTCGCCGGGATGATCACGAGGATCGTGACCATCACGGTCACCGCGAGCGCGGCCGACGCCGCGGCGTCCAGCCGGATCCCGATGTCCGCGGTGTTGGCGACCGTGAGGACGACCCAGGCGAGGACGACGAGCGCCACGGCGTCGAGCAGCGCGCCGAGCATGCGGGTCGCGAACGACGCCGGCCGGGCGTCGATGGCGACGCCCTCGCCGAGGAGGATCTCGTCCTGCAGGACCGCGCTCACAGGGGCGATCCTCGCACAGCGCGCCCCCGCGTCGGGGGCGTCCGCGGGCCGACCGGGCCCGTCCGGCGGCGGGCCTGTGGCAGGCTGACCGCCGTGGACCTCGACGCCTTCATCGCGGTGCACGGCGCCACGTGGGACCGCCTGGACCGGCTGGCCTCCCGCGGCGACCTGAGCGGCGCGGAGGCCGACGAGCTCGTGCGCCTCTACCAGGAGGTCGCCACCCACCTGTCGACGATCCGCTCGACCGCGCCGGACCCCGCCGTCGTCTCCCGGCTGTCGGACGTGCTCGGCCGGGCGCGGGCCGCGATCGCCGGCTCGCACGACCCGTCCCTGACCGACGTCGCGCGGTTCTTCGTCGTGTCCCTGCCCGCCGCGCTCCACCGGGTCCGCTGGTGGACCGTGGGCGTCATGGTCGCCTTCGTGGCCGTCGCCGTGGTCACGGGCGTCCACGTGTACCTCACGCCCGACGCGCAGGCGGCCCTGGGCACGCCCGCGCAGCTCGAGCGGTACGCGGAGCAGGAGTTCGCGGCCTACTACTCGAACCACCCGGCGGGCAGCTTCGCCGCGCAGGTCTGGACGAACAACGCGTGGATCGCCGCGCAGTGCGTCGCGTTCGGGATCACGGGCGCCTGGCCGCTGGTCGTCCTGATGCAGAACGCGGTCGGGGTCGGCACCGCGGGCGCGATCATGGCCCTGCACGACGGCCTGGACGTGTTCTTCCAGCTCATCGCCCCGCACGGGCTCCTCGAGCTCACCGCGGTGTTCGTCGCGGGCGGGGCGGGCCTGAAGATCTTCTGGACGATCGTCGACCCCGGCCCCCGGCCGCGCGGACGCGCGCTCGCGGAGGAGGGGCGGGCCCTCATGTCGGTCGCGCTCGGCCTCGTCGCCGTGCTCGCCGTGTCCGGGCTCATCGAGGGCTTCGTGACGCCGTCGTCGCTGCCGTGGTGGCTGAAGGTCGTCGTCGGCGCCGTCGCGCTCGCCGCGTTCTGGGCCTACACGCTCGTCCTGGGCGGGCGGGCCGTGCGCGCCGGCGAGACCGGCGACGTGCGCGCGGACCACGCGGGCGACGTCCTCCCCGTCGCCGCCTGAGGCCCGCCCCGCTGGAGGCGCCCGCCGCGGCTAGAGCCGCCCGGCGGCCTTGAGCGCGAGGTAGGTGTCCGCGAGCCGCGGCGCGAGGTCGTCGGGCAGCGCGTCGACGACCTCGACCCCGCGCTGGCGCAGCCGCAACGTGACCGCCGCGCGCTCGAGCTCGGTGCGCTCCGCCGCCGCGGCGTCGTAGACCTCCGCGGCGGTCTCGCGGCGGCGGCGCAGCTCGGCCACCTCGGGGTCGGCCACCGACGCGAGCACCACGGTGTGGTCGTGCGCGAGGGGGCCGACGACGGGCAGCACCCCGTTCTCGACGACCGCGGGCTCGAGCGCGGTGAGCAGCACGACGAGCGCCCGCTGCGACATCCGCTGCTGGACCTGCGCGACGACGCCGGGCCAGTCGGTCTCGACGAGGGCCGGCTCGACGGGCGCGAGCGCGTCGGCGAGGGCGGGCATGAGGCGCGGGCCGCCGGTGCCCGCGACCTGGGCGCGCACGCGGCGGTCGAACGCGATGAGGTCGACGCGGTCGCCGGCCCGCGAGGCGAGCGCGGACAGCAGCAGGGCGGCCTCGATCGACGCGTCGACCCGCGGCAGGTCGCCGATCCGCGCCGCGGCGGTGCGGCCGGTGTCGACGACGACGAGCACCCGCCGGTCCCGCTCGGGGCGCCACGTGCGCACGACCACCTCGGCGCGGCGGGCCGTCGCGCGCCAGTCGATCGAGCGCACGTCGTCGCCGATGACGTACTCGCGCAGCGAGTCGAACTCCGTGCCAGCGCCGCGCACCTGCACCGCGGTGCGCCCGTCGAGCTCGCGCAGGCGGGCCAGGCGGCTCGGCAGGTGGCGGCGCGAGGCGAACTCGGGCAGCACGCGCAGCCGCCCGGGTACCTGGACGCTCACCTGCCGCGCCGCGAGGCCGAGCGGCCCGAACGACCGGATCGTCACGCGGTCCGCCCTGCGGTCCCCGCGGCGCGTCGGCCGCAGCGGTGTGACGAGGCGCCGCGCCTCGCCGTCGGGCAGGTCCACGCGGTGCCGGTTGGGGCCCGCGCCCGCGGACGGCTGCCACGCGTCGCGGACGACGGCGCGCAGCCGCCGCCCCGACCGGTTGCGCACCGTGAGGGTCGAGGCCGTGCTCTCGGTGAGCCGGACCGAGGCCGGCACGCTGCGGCGCACCTCGACCAGGCGCGGCGACGCGGCCAGCGCGAGGTCCAGGGCACAGGCCAGCACGACGAGCGCCGCCCACGCGAGCACGACGAACGTCTCCGGCACGAGGAGCACCGGGACGAGGCCGAGCGCGGCGAGGGCGACCGCGCGCCAGGTGACGGCCATGGGTCAGCGCGGGACCGGCACGGCGCCGAGCACGGTGTCGAGGACGCTCTCCGCGGTCACGCCCTCGAGCTCGGCCTCCGCGCGCAGCTGGACCCGGTGGCGCAGGGTCGGGTGCGCGAGCGCCTTGACGTCGTCCGGGGTCACGTAGCCGCGGCCGGACAGCCAGGCCCACGCGCGCGACGTGGCGAGCAGCGCGGTCGCGCCGCGAGGGGAGACGCCGAGGGACAGCGACGGCGACTGGCGGGTCGCGCGGCAGATGTCGACGACGTACCCGAGCACCTCGGGCGCGACCTGGACCTGGGCGACCTCCGCGCGGGCGCGGGCGAGCTGGCCGGCGTCGGTCACGGCGCGCACGCCGGCCGCGGCGAGGTCGCGCGGGTCGAAGCCCGCGGCGTGCCGGCGGAGCACCTCGACCTCGTGGTCGCGCTCGGGCAGGGGCATCGTGAGCTTGAGCAGGAACCGGTCGAGCTGGGCCTCGGGCAGCGGGTAGGTGCCCTCGTACTCGACGGGGTTCTGCGTCGCGATGACGAGGAACGGGTCCGGCAGGGGCCGCGGCGTGCCCTCGACCGACACCTGGCGCTCCTCCATCGCCTCGAGCAGCGACGCCTGCGTCTTCGGCGGCGTGCGGTTGATCTCGTCGGCGAGCAGGAGGTTGGTGAAGACCGGGCCCTCGCGGAACGAGAACTGCGCGGTCCGGGCGTCGTAGACGAGCGAGCCGGTGACGTCGCCGGGCATGAGGTCGGGCGTGAACTGGACGCGCTTGGTGTCCAGGTCGAGTGCGCCGGACAGCGCGCGCACCAGCAGCGTCTTGGCGACGCCGGGCACGCCCTCGAGCAGCACGTGCCCGCGGCACAGCAGCGCGATGACCAGGCCCGTCACCGCGGCGTCCTGCCCGACGACCGCCTTGCCCACCTCGGCGCGCAGGGCGGTGAACCCGGCGCGCAGGTCCGCGGACGGTGCGGGCGGCGCGCCGTGGGCACCGGTGGTGGCCGGGGAGGGCGGCACGGGAGGCGCCGGGGGCGCGGGCGGCGCGGCGGGCGGCACGGCACCGCCGGCGCCGTGCTGGTCGCCGGTCGGGGGCTGGGGGAAGGGCTGCTGGGTCACGTGCGGTGAACCTCGCTCTCGAGCTGGTCGAGCGTCCGGGCCAGCTGGAGGAGCCCGGCGTCGTCGGTGGGTGGTGGTCCGTACAGGAGGGCGGCGACGTCGTCCGCGCGACGCCCGGTGGCCCGGGACAGCGCGTCGATGACCTCGGGCGCCCCGGCGTTGCGCGGCAGGCCGAGACGCGCCGCGGCCCGGTGCGCCGCACCGGCGCGCAGCGCGGCGGCGGCGTGCCCGCGGGCCCGGGCGCGGCGGTAGAGGCGGCCCCGGCCGACGGTCGCCTCGGCCGCCCGCACGACGACGGGCAGCGGCTCGGTCACGACGGGCCCCAGTCGCCGCCCGCGCCACAGCGCGAGGGCGAGCACGACGACGAGCAGCTGCAGGCCGACGACGCCGAACCACGAGGGCAGGGTGCCCTCGACCGGGGCGCCGTCGTCGTCGCCGTCGCCGGCCCCGCTCGACAGGTCGCCGAGCGAGGGCACGTACCAGACGAGGTGGTCGTGCCGGCCCAGGGCGCGCAGGACGAGGGCGGCGTGGCCGAGGTCGTCGACGTGCTCGTTGGTGAGCGGGTCCGGGTCGGCGAGCAGGACGACGCGGCGGCCGCGCGCGGTGAGCGACACGTACCCGCCCGCGCGCCCCTCGGCGTCGGTGAGCCCGGTCGCCGGGAAGCACACGGCGACGTCCGGGTCCGTCGTGACCATCGACCGCGCGCTGAACGCGACCTCGCCCGCGGCGAGCGCGTCCGCGTCGTCGCACTCGGCGCGCAGGGTGCCGGACAGGAACGGGCCGCCGTCGGTCACGGCGCCGTCGGTGAGCGCGGACAGGTGGTAGGCCTCGGGCGAGACGACGACGAGGTCCGCGGGCACGGCCGCGACGGCGTCCACCTGGTCGCCCATGAGCGCCGCGGTGTCGGCCACGAGGAGCGTGGTCCCGGCCTGGGCGGCGGCGGTCGCCTCCGCGACGGTCCGCACGTAGGTGATCCGCACGCCACGGTCGCGCAGCACCTCGGCGACCGCGCGGCCCCCGCCCTCGCGGGGGTTGTCCGGCGCGAGCGGCACCGTGGACGTGCGCGCGCCGAGCAGCGAGGTCAGCAGGCCGACGCCCAGCACGAGCGCGACGGCGCCGAGCGGCCCTCGGGCACGGCGCCACCCGGTGCGCGCGCGCGTGGCGGCCGTGGTGCCGTCGCCCATGACGGCGGTCGTCACGGTCATCGCGGCACCGCCGGCAGGGCGTCGTCGTCGGGCAGTGCGGCGCCGTGCGTCGGGCGGGCGGCGGCCACAGCGGCGTCGAGCGCGCGCAGCCACGCGTCGTCGTCGGCGGACGCGTCCGCGTCGCCGTAGCAGACGTCGTCGAACAGCCGGCTGCCCCGGAGGAGGTCGGCCGCGTGCGCGGGCAGCGCGGCTCCGGCCTCGAGCGCGGCCTCGTGCGCGGTCTTGCCGGGCCGCTCGTCGACGACGGCCCGCTCCTCGAGCGCGCGCAGCAGCGCGCGGAACCGGTCGGCGACGGCGTCGCTCCAGCGGCCGGCGAGGGCGTGCGCGTCGGCGGCGGCGCGGAGCTCGGCGGCGGTGCGCGTGTCGTCGACGAAGAGCTCGACGGAGCCCCGCTCGAGCCGCCGGCCGCGGCGGACCGGCCCGGCCACGGCGAGCACGACGAGCGTCCCGACGAGCACGATCGAGCCCAGGACGAGCGCGGCCGCGACCGGGTCGACGCCGCTGATCGCGCCCTGGGCGTCCTCCCAGCGCTCGAGGAGCCAGCGCAGGGCCATGTCGAGCAGGCTCTGGCGCTCGTGGTAGATCGGGTCGGCGAGCTCGGCCTCGACCCAGCTCCGCGCGGTCTCGGCGTCCGGGTCCACCGGCACGTCGCGCACGAGGGTGCCCGGGAGCCGGGCGAGCGTGGCGAGCACGTCAGGCGGCCCGCCCCGCCGCGGCCTCCTCGGCCGCCCGGTGCAGGGTGACGTCGAGGCCCTCGCGGCGGATCCGCAGGTCGATGTACAGCAGCGCGACGACCGCGGCGTAGAAGGGCGTCGTGACCACGGACGCGATGATCGTCGCCACGCCCTGGATCGCCAGCGACGCCGGCGAGAACAGGTCCGTCGGCGAGACGAGCATGGCGACGAGCGAGGCCGGGAAGCTCACCAGCCCGGCGACGAACCCCACGATGATGTTCGTCAGCAGGACGATGCCGAAGATCCGCCAGAACGAGCCGCGGCTCAGCGCCCAGCCGCGCTTGAGGCCGGCGACGACCTTCTGGCGCTCGAGCACGAGGGCGGCGGGCGCGAGCGTGGTCCGGGTCATGACCCAGACCGCGAAGCAGACGTAGGCGACGAGGCCGAGCAGGCCGAGCGCGACGCTGGCCCCGACGGCGTCGGCCGCGGCGAGCGCCACGACGCCGACGACGAGCACCACGAGGGGCGCGAACACGATCACGATGACGAGCAGCGTGAGCAGGAGGAGCCGCCACAGCTGCGGGCGCACCGTCTGCCACGCCTCGCCGACGCCGACGACCGTCCCGATGACGGACCGGCTCACCGACACGGTGAGGAGGCCGGTGAGGATCGTCGAGGCGACGTACGAGGCCAGGAAGAGGACGACGTAGCCGACGCTCGCGCCGAGGGCGTCGCCCGCGGTGATGTCCGCCTCGGCGCCGACCGGCGTGCTCGCCCAGTCGCCGATCCAGCCGAACGAGTACCACTCGACGAACGTCTGCAGGACGACGAGCGCGGTGACGACGACGGCGGAGAACCCGAACATGACGCGCGGGTTGGCCCGGATGGCCCGGAAGGCGCCGTCGTAGATCTCGCCGAGGCCGAGCGGACGCAGCGGCACGATGCCGCGCTGGACGGGCACGGGCGTCACGCCCACGGGTGCGCCGTACTGGGGTGCGCCGTACTGGGGTGCGCCGTACTGGGGTGCGCCGTACTGGGGTGCGCCGTACTGGGGTGCGCCGTACTGGGGTGCGCCGTACTGGGGTGCGCCGTACTGGGGTGCGCCGTACTGGGGTGCG